>ENA-UENT01000023-UENT01000023.1-marine-metagenome-genome-assembly--contig:-NODE-23-length-125783-cov-4.972867_pt1 | contig 125783 bp, 160 predicted proteins | sample MGYA00237879_ERZ529330 | MGnify/ENA primary metagenome ERZ529330 (study PRJEB26372, sample SAMN05368345) | marine metagenome | biome: cultured habitat; feature: ocean water; material: water; isolation... | reverse complement strand
AACCAGCCGAGCTGCTGAATGGGAGTGCGGCCCGCCAAGGCCATGTGGCACCTGCGGCCGTTATAGATCGCCAGATAGCGCGGCAACCACTGGTTCCGTTCCCCTGAGGTCTGGAATGGCATGGAGTAAGCCCATTCAGCCAGCAGGGTCTTGATGAACCGCTCCGCCTTTCCGTTAGTTCTGGGTGTGTAGGGCCGAGTGCGTTTGGGCGTCAGGCAGCGCACAACGACCAAAAGCAGTACGCTTTGACGTACGGGCAGCAGGAACGCCATGACCACCGTTTCAGCCACAGAAGCCCGCAAGCGGCTTTACGCCCTGATCGATGAGGTGGGTCAGTCCCACGAGCCCGTGCAGATCACCGGCAAGCGGGGCAATGCTGTCCTGCTCTCGGAAGACGACTGGCGCGCCATCCAGGAGACGCTGCATCTGGTCTCGATTCCCGGTATGCGCGAATCGATCCTGGAAGGCATGGCCACGGACCCCTCTGAGCTGAGCAGCAAACCGGGCTGGTGAGCTGGACGGTTCTGTTCACCAAGCAGGCCCAGAAGGACGCCCGCAAACTCGCCTCGGCCTCTCCAGCGCTCAAGCAGAAAGCCCAGGCCCTGCTGGAAGTCTTGGCCGTCGATCCCTATCAGCAGCCACCGCCCTATGAAGCCCTCGTCGGGGAGCTGCGCGGAGCCTGCTCACGGCGCATCAACATCCAGCACCGGCTCGTCTACCAGGTGCTGGAGGAGGAGCGGATCGTGAAGGTATTGCGCCTTTGGACCCACTACGAGTAGGCGCGCCGTTCGCGATCAGGACGTATTGGCGGCCGAGCCAGATCTGTCAATACAAGGCAGCTATTCGCTGATCTGCGAATACATGCCCATCGCTGACGGCCAGTCCGGCAACAGGAGGCATGGCCTCCTCCCCCAGCGAACACGAAATCCAGCAGCGCATCCGCCTGGCCTGCGGCCGCGGGCCGGTGCGGCTGTGGCGCAACAACACCGGCGCCCTGGTCGATCAGCAGGGGCGCTTCGTGCGCTTTGGGCTGTGCAAGGGCAGCAGCGATCTGATCGGGCTGCGGTCGCTGGAGGTCACTTCAGAGCTGGTCGGCCAACAGCTCGCGCAGTTTGTGGCCCTGGAGGTCAAGACAGCCCAAGGCGTGCTCAGCCCTGAGCAGCGGGCCTTCCTGCGGCTGGTGAAGCAGCTCGGGGGCCTGGCCGCAGCCTGCCGCTCTGTGGAGGAAGCCGAGCAGTTGCTTGGCGTGCCGAGGCAAGCGCCGCTGGGACACTGATGGATCCGGCAGAAGTGCAGCAGCGGCTGAAGCGTCTCGCACAGGCCCATCCCGGCGAGCACGCCTACACGCTTGCTTTGAAATTGCAGGCAGAGTCAGGAAAAATCATCACTTGGCAGCTTGCCAAGCAGATCCTGCAGAGGCTCGGACATGATCAGACCTGATATGCCAGGACGTGTCAGGAGGTGACTAGGAGTGCCAAGTTTGCCGTATGGTTCGAGAAATCCCATTCAGGATCCTGAACGTGGCCATCACCTACGCGGAGCTGCTTGAGCGCCAGGAGGAGAACCGCGCAGCGTTCGGTCGGATGCTGCTGAACTGGCGAAGAACCAACGGCTGGACCCAATACACCGCCTGCAACTGGGCGGAGGAGGCCGGGTTCGAGGCGATCTCCTACGGCAACCTCTCGGTGATCGAGCAGGGCAAGGCCGGCGAGCTGCGCCAGAAAGCCTTCTGGCAGCTGGGTGAGATCAATCGCCGCATCGCCGAGAAGGATTGGGGCTCGGTCAAAAGCCAGGCCATCAAGGAGAAGCTCGAGGGCGCCATCCCGCTGGGCGACGACGACTGCCCGGCCTGGACGCCGCTGGAGCTCTGGGCCTGCTACTGCGGCCTGAGGGAGGTGCCGGAGGCCTTCCGCACCACGCCCGCGCCGACCGTTGGTCAGCGCAAGGCCACGGAACTCTCGACCAAGTGGCGCAACCAGATGCGCCGGGTTGTCGACGAATACGGCCTTGAGCCCAGTGACGCCCTCAACTCCCTGGCACTCGAGGCCAGCGAAGAGCACCGCAAGCGCTTCTTTGCGGTGCTCACGGGCTTCGGCGACTACAAGCCTGAGGAGCTGGCCCCGCTGTGGATCGAGGGCGACCAGTACCTGCCCAAGCGCTGGCTGGACCAGTGGGAGGCAGCCAACAGGAAGGGCAGCAAGCCCAGCGGCCGCAAAGGCAAGAGACAAGTTTCAATCTAAAAGCTAGGGATTAACAGCCGCTAAGAGTACTGCTTCCAATAAATAGCCCTAAGATCCGGATCAGCGGGCAACCGCCCGATTCGATCCGCCATGGTTCCACCATCCAGGGCCGCGGACGCCGAGCCCCTGCCGGCTGACCTGGGCCACGCCACCCCCGAGCAACAGCTCACCCATGCCCTGGCCTGCTTCCAGGCCGAGGTGTCCCCCATCACCGCTGCCGATCTGGCGGCGGTGGTGCACTCAGCCGGCCCCGCTTTCCGCAGCGGCATCAGCTGGTCCGCCCAGTTGCATGAGCAGCAAGGCCGCTCCAGGCTGCAGGTCACGGTGATGCATGTCGCCGGTGCCGAGCTCTGCAGCGAGTCCTGGGCTGATGAGACCAGCGATCTGGCCGAAACCACCGGCCTGATGCTGGCGATGCTGCTGGGCATTCCTGTGTCTCTACAGGCTTGGGCTGTACAGCCTTGTTCTGCGGATTCAGAGCAGTCTGACGACAAGCACGGTGAGGGCATTGCTCAGCAGACTTGCTCTGATCCGAAGGCCGAGGGCCCATCGCCGGAAGAGTCGCTTCCCTTGGCTGACGCCAATGGTGACGGAGCACCTGCGGGCGGTGATCCAGGCCTCGCTCCCCTCACCCCTGAAGAGGTCAGCGAGGTTCACCGCCGCGTCCTCGAACTACACCAGGCCAGTCGCCAGGCGCTGACCAAAGCCTTCCGCGAGCACTTCCAGGTGCCGCGCAATGCCCGCTCCATCGGGGATCGCATCACCCAACGGCAGCACAGCGACTTCATCGAGCTCTTCCTCCCAGAAGCGCAGGGACAGGTGCAAGCGGAAGCTCCTGCGGAGCCAGGCCCATGAGCAAGAGCCATCGCCCCCGGCCGCTACGGCGAGCAGCCCCGCTCCCAGGCCGGTCGCCACTTCATCCAGACCCAGGTGTGCACCGATGTGTACCTGCGGGTTCGCGAGGTGATGGAGCGCCACAACCTCTCGGCCAGCGGCGCGGTGCATCACCTGCTGCGTGAGCACTTTGGCCTGCCGCCCCTGCCTTCCCTTCGATCAACAACCCATTTCCACCGATTCACCCCATGGCTAAGGACATCTTCCGCACGCCCCTCGCCGAAGTGCGCAGGGCTCACCTGATAACCCCCAGGCACCAGCTCGACAAGAGCAAACCCAAGGCCTGGACAGCTGACTTGCTGCTCGCCAACGGAGACGAGAAGGCCCAGGCCTTCCTGCTGGCGATGGAGGACCAGTTCATCGCCCTGCACGGCAGCCGCAAGCGCCGCGCCGAGAAAGGCTTCCCCTGGAAGGCCGATAAGGAGAAGCCGAGCGAGATCACCGTGGTGCGCTTCAAGGTGCCGAAGTTCCTGCGGCGCGATGGCTCGCTGTCCGAAGGCCCCCGCATCGTCGATGCCAAGAAGCAGCCCTGGGATGGGGCCGCCATCGGCAACGGCTCCAGGGTTGTGGTGGCCTTCGACATCGACGACTGGGACGGGGAGAACGGCTGCGGCATGACCTTCCAGCCCCGCGCCGTCCAGGTCGTCGAGTTCGTGCCCTACGAGCAGGTCGACCCCACCGACGGGTTTGAGGAGGTCGACGGCTACACCACCACGGCCGCTGCGGCAGCCAGCGGTTGGGCGACGGATGGCGACGACGACGAGGAGGCGCCCTTCTGATGCCACTCGATCATCAGGACCACAACGCCGGGGCCTGGAGGGGCAGGCCCCCTCACCGGCCCAGTCCCCAGCTGCCTGCCTTCTGCCGCAGCCGCCGGCAGCCAGCACAAGCACCATCACACCGCTTTCAGACCGATGAACAAGACAACGACGTCATCCCAATCCACTGCAGCTCTCGCCTCGATGGATCACCCCGCCCTGGTCTCCCGCTCCTGGAACGGCACGCCGATTTCTCGGCGCACCATCGATGGCTACGTCAATGCCACCGCCATGTGCAAAGCCAATGGCAAGCAATGGTCGAAGTACCGGGAAAGCGACCGCTGCCAGACCCATCTCGATGCCCTGGCTGAAACCTCCGAAATTCGGATGTTTGACCTGATCGAGTCCCGCCAGGGCCAGGGCGGCGGCACTTGGGTTCATCCCCAGGTCGCGGTCGACCTGGCCCGCTGGATCAGTGCACCGTTTGCGGTGTGGATGGACGGCTGGTTCCTGGAGAGCATCCAGCATCCCCAACCGACACCGGTGCAGGAAAGCACGCTGCAGCTCAGGGAAGCCGAGGTAATCACCCTGGTGGAGCGCAGCATTGGCTTGTTCGAGCAACTCGGCGGCCTGGATGAACGCGACCAGCTCCTGTTCAAAGACATCGTGCGCAGCAACGTGCTCACCGTGAGCTCTGGACTGCTGCCTGGCACCCCCACCGACGACGTGCTGACCCTCAGCGATGCCTGGCTGGAGTTGTTTCAGCAAGTGCTGCCGCGCACGAAGTACCGCTCGGCCGGGATGCTGGTGGCCGAGGCCTACCGCGAGGACTTTGGCCAGGAGCCGCCGCTTCGCCAGCAGTTCGTTGATGGGGCCCCACGTCAGGTCAAGAGCGACAGGCGTTCCTGGCTGATCGACACCCTCAAGCGCTTCCGCGCCCAGCTGGCAGGGGGCTGATGGACACCACCACAACGCCAACCCGCCAGCGGGTCTGGGTCACAACAGCAGAAGCATGCGCAGCTCTGGGGATGAGCCGCGAAACCCTCCGCCAGCTCCGGCTGCGGGGGGTGCTCACCCCGGGCAAGCACTACCGGCGCTGGGGCTGCACTCAGGGCCGAGGCCCCCTGCAGTGGCATCTCGAGAACGTCGAGGCCACCATCACAGGCTGGAGCCGCAGTCACTTGTAGAGGTCAATGGCCGCAATGGATATGCAGCCCACCTGAGCAGGCCTGGGCCCCTGCAGGCAACGCCCGCACTGCCTCGATGCCCTTGCGGATACTGCGATTGCTGCGACTATTTCGATTATGATTCAAGTGGCCTTCTGTTCCTCCCGCCCATGGCCTTCGCTCTCCCTGGCTCCATTGAGCCCGTGATCCCCACGGCTGAGGTGGCTGAGGCCGCAGGGGCGAGCCTGCGCGATCTCGCCGGCTTCCGTGCCAGCCACTGCCTGCGCAAGGCCAGCCTGTCCCTGGATCTGGAGGACGGCAAGCACGCATCCGTTCCCATCCCAGCCGCGGTCCTGGAGTTGCTGCAGGGAATCCTGGTGCAGATGGCCCAGGGCAATGCCGTCACGCTGGTGCCGGTGCACACCGAGCTCACCACCCAGCAGGCCGCTGATCTGCTGAACGTGTCGCGGCCCTTCCTGATCGAGCGACTGACGCAAGGGGAGATCCCCTTCCGCAAGGTCGGCACCCACCGGCGCATCCGCCTGACCGACCTGATGGCCTACAAGCACGGCATCGATCAGCAGCGAGCCGCAGCCCTCGATGAGCTGGCGGCCCAGGCCCAGGAGCTGGGCATGGGCTACTGAGGTGAATCGCTTCACCGTCATCTACGACGCCTACGTTCTCTACCCCGCTCCACTTCGCGATCTGCTGATGCGCCTGGCGCTTACGGATCTCTACCGGGCTCGCTGGAGCGACCAGATTCATGAGGAGTGGATCACGGCCGTGCGGCACTACGCCGCTGAGCTCTGAGCACGTAGCCCCTGGCCCAGCCGTTGTTCCGCCTTGGCGAAGGCGTCATCCACCACGTCATCCCCGCACCAGCGGCTGTAAGCCGCCAGGTGGGTCTGAACGCTGTGACCCATCGCAGCGGCCACCACCTTGGGCGGCAGGTCGCAGATCACGTGGGCCCGGTGGGCGTAGCCGTGCCGGCAGGAGTAGGGCACCAGTTTCTCGCCCTTGGCCTCGTACTCACGCCGTAGCTCCTTCCAGAGCGGTCGATTCATCAGGTAATGGCCCACGTAGCCACCGCCCAAACCAGGCTGCATCGGCGGCAGCTCCTGGGTTGGGAAGCGTTCCTCCAGGCGCCAGCCGTCTGCCCAGTCATCACAGGGCAGCGGGCGCAACACCCTTGGCTGGGTCTTGCCGCGGGAGGCGACCTTCTCATACATGCACCAGAGCCGACCCTGGCGGATCTGCAGATGTTGGAGCTCCTCCGGGCGCAGTCCGTAGGCCGCCATCAGCTGAAAGGCAAAGCGCCAGCGGGCATCCGGAATGGCCCGCACCAACGCAAGGATGTGCTCCACCTCCAGGGGCGTCGTGATCGCTTTCGCCGCACGCGATCGGCCCACGAACACCGCCAGATCCTGAGGCGGCTCCCAGTCCTCGCCCAGCCGCCGGTCCGCAACGGCCCAACGCAGCAGGGCGGCAGTCGACTGAATCTGAATCTGGCGGGTGCGTCCGCCCGGCTTGTCCGCCCAGATCCGGGCCAGGGTCTCCAGCAGCTGCTTTGCATTCTGCGGCGGGGTAACCGCAGCCACCGCACCGAGCACGTGGTTCATGTGGTGCCGGTAGACCCGATGCCAGGTCGACGGCTTGATCTCGCCGCTGATCAGCTTGTGCTCCCGGAAAGCAGCGATCAGCTCTTCCCAGTCCGCCGGGGCCAGCACTGCCGCCATTCCCCTGTGCCTGGGCCTGCCGGGGTGCCCTGTCTAAGTACCGCGGCCTGAACCGAACTCCCCCTCTGCGGCCCTCGATCCATCGGCACGGGGCATGCATGCCACGCAGGCATCGGGCTCGATGCCCTGCTGGAACTCCTCGTAGACCTGAACCACCGCATCGCGGATGTGGTCGATCTGGTCGCACTCCCACGGAATGGGAAGAAGCACCTGCCGGCGCCTGCCCCGTCCAGCCCCAGCAGCGATGTTCAGGCGCGCATGACCACGGTGACTGAGCACCGTCCAGCCACGACGGCAGCCCTTCTGAGACAGGGCGTGAGACACCACCGCCCTGATCGTGTCCTCCCAGTCACGGGCCGCGGGCATGTGAGATGTTTGGTGAGATGTTTCGTCTCACAGCCTGGCACTGGCAATCAGGCGCTGGCAGAGGCTGGAAGCCCTAACGCCAGTCGCAGCAAGGGCTTTGAGCCGAAAACCCTTATTGAGAAAAGGAAGCGGGTGACGGGAATCGAACCCGTGTCATCAGCTTGGAAGGCTGAGGTCTTACCATTACACAACACCCGCGTAGTACTAACGAACCACTGCCCCAGGGGCTGGTGGAGTCGTGAGCACGCATTCATTATGGCAATCCGCCTGACCCCAGCCTCCGCGTGACATCGACCGACGCATCCCTGCAGGGATCCCGCCGCAGGCTGATGCTGGCCTACGGCCTGGGCGATGCCGGCACCGGACTTGCCGCCACCCAGCTGGGCTTCTATCTCTTTCCCTTTTTCATCTGCGCCGCAGGCCTGCCGGCCTTCATCGCCGGCTCTCTGCTCACGGTGAGCAAGGTGTGGGACGCGTTGAATGATCCGTTGATCGGCTGGCTCAGCGACCACACCCGCAGCCGCTGGGGCCCGCGGTTGCCGTGGATGCTGACCGCAGCCCTGCCCCTGGGCATCAGCCTGACGGCGATGTGGTGGGTGCCCCCGGGCGACACGGTGCAGCGCACCACGTACTACGCCGTGATGGCGGTGTTGCTGATGACCGCCTACACCAGCGTCAACCTGCCCTACGCCGCCCTCAGCACCGAACTCACGCCGAACACCGCCATTCGCACACGTTTAAATGCGGCGCGGTTCACCGGCTCGATCCTGGCGGGCCTGAGCGGGTTGATCGTGGCTTCGGTGGTGCTCACCGATGGAGGTGGGGGCTACCTGGCCATGGGCCGGATCACCGGCAGCATCGCTGCCACCACCACGCTGCTCTGCTGCTGGGGGCTGGCCCCCTATGCCAAGCGGGCCCAACGCCCGGTGCCCAACAACGAGCCGCCGATGCAGCAGCTCAAACGGGTGCTGGCCAACCCCCGCTTCCGCCAGGTGCTGGGGCTTTACCTCCTGCTCTGGTTTGGCCTGCAACTGATGCAGGTGGTGGCCCTGATCTGGCTGGTGCAGGTGGTGCACGTGCCCGCCAACCTCTCCACCTGGATCCTGTTGCCCTTCCAGATCGCCGCCCTGCTGGGGCTTCAGCTCTGGAGCAACATGAGCAACCGCATCGGCCGCGTCGCCACCCTGCGCTGGGGCGCGGGGCTGTGGATCAGCGCCTGCCTGCTCTCGATGCTGTTCCCACCCCTGGCGGCGGATCCCGGCCTGCTGCAACTGCTGCCGCTGGTGGGGCTGATTGCCCTGGTGGGGGTGGGAGCGGCGACGGCCTACCTGATCCCCTGGTCGCTGCTGCCGGATGCGATCGACGCTGACCCAAGCAAACCAGCCGGGCTTTACACCGCCTGGATGGTGTTCGGCCAGAAGCTGATCATCGGCCTGACCATGTCGGTGTTCGGCAGCCTGCTCTCGCTCACCGGCTACATCTCCGCCAAGGGAGGCAACTGCAGTGGAGCGCTGAGTTTCATCGAACAGCCGGATTCAGCCCTGCTGGCGATTCGGCTCTGCATGGGCCTGATTCCCTCCATCCTTGTGCTGCTTGGCCTTGTGGTGATGCGAGGCTGGCCCGACCGTGGAGCCCACCTGCAGAAGGCCGCCGGATGAACACGCCCCGTTCGATCAAACGCCTGGGCGCCAGCCTGCTGATCGGAGGCCAGGCCGTGGCCGCCACCCTGCGCGGCCGCATTGATCGGGGCGAGCTGTTTGAGCAACTGCTGGACGCTGGCCCGGGCAGCGTGCTGATCGTGTTGATCATCTCGGTGGCCGCCGGCTCGGTGTTCAACATTCAGGTGGCCGCAGAACTCACCCGCCAGGGGGCGGGATCAACGGTGGGCGGCATCCTTGCGATCGGCCTGGCGCGGGAGATCGCCCCCCTGCTCACCTCCTGCCTGCTGGCCGGCAAGGTGGCCACCGCCTACGCCGCCCAGCTGGGCACGATGAAGGTGACCGAACAGATCGACGCGATCACGATGCTGCGCACCGATCCGGTGGAGTACCTGGTGGTGCCCCGGATGATCGCGATGGTGGTGATGGCACCGGTGCAGTGCTTCTTCTTCTTCTTCGTGGCGGTGTGGTCGGGCCAACTCACCAGCACAGCCCTTTACAACATTCCGCCGGCGGTGTTCTGGACTTCGGTGCGCACCTGGATGGCCCCGCTGGACCTGCCGTTCATGCTGGTGAAGGCCGTGGTCTTCGGGATGATCATCGCCACGGTGGCCTGCGGCTGGGGCCTGACCACCCGTGGAGGCCCCAAGGAAGTGGGCACCAGCACCACCGGAGCGGTGGTGATGATCCTGATCCTGGTAGCCCTGATGGACGTCGTTCTCACCCAGGTTTTATTCGGAGCATGAGTTCAACCCCCGCCCCCGTCACCCTCAAGCCGGATGTGCGGCTGCCGCTGCTGGTGGTGGCCCTCGGCCTGGCGCTGCTGCCGTTGCCTTTCTCCCCCTGGCCCACCTTTGTGGTTGCCCTGTTCGGCCTGTTTCTGCTGATCCAGAGCGCCAGCCTGCGGCTGGAATTCAAGGAAGACGCTCTGATCGTGTGGCAGAACGGCCGCGAACTGCGGCGTTTCCCCTACGACCAATGGCTGAGCTGGCGGCTGTTCGCGCCCTGGCTGCCGGGCCTGTTTTATTTCCGCGAAACCCAGAGCATTCACTTCCTGCCGATCCTGTTCAGCCCCAAGGAGCTGCGGGAACAGCTGGAACTGCGGGTAGGAGCGCTGGAAGTGCCGAACGGCGACCCGGAAGGCAGCACGAGCAGAAGCGATCTATAGCACGATTTCGAGTCGATACCGTGCAGATATCCATGCAATTTCGTGCATCCCTGTCGCAGTTGTGATGCCACCTGTTTTTCTTCGGTCTGGTCGGCTGGAATGGAGGGATGGAGAGCACGGCAGCTGACGCAATGCCCGACGACACCGACCTGACCGCCCAGGCGCCTGAACCGGAGCAGGCCCCGGCGGAAGCCAGCGGCGACACCAGCGCAGAACCCGCCAGTGCCACCAGCACCGAGCCCGCCGTCACAGAAGCCAATCCCGTGATGGAGCTGGCCCTCAAGGATCTGCAGGACCGCCGCGATGCCCTGGAAGCGGAGATCAACGCCCTCAGCTCCCGCAAGCAGCAACTCGAGACCGAACTGAAGGCCAACTTCGCCGGCCAGTCCGATGCCATTGCCCGCCGCGTGAAGGGCTTTCAGGAGTACCTGGGCGGCGCCCTGCAGGACCTGGTGCAGAGCGTGGAAAACCTGGAGCTGGTGGTGCAGCCGATGGTGGTGCAGCCCTCTCCCCTCGATCAGGCGGCAGACAACGCAGCGGCGCCGGAGAAGCCCGGTGAGAGCACGCCACCGCCCGCGGTGGCGGACACCTTCCGCCCCGATGAAGAGCTGATCCGCCAGACCCTGGAGCGCTTCCTCAAACAGCCGGATGTCTACGCCGACCCCTGGAACCTGCGGCGCAGCATCGATGCCCGCGACACGGCACTGCTGGAGGACTGGTTCTTCAACCAAGGCGGACGCGGAGCCCAGCCCAGCCGCGGTACCCGGCCGCGCAACATCCTGGTGAGCGCGGCCCTGATCGCGGTGATCGGCGAGCTGTACGGCGATCAGTTCCAGTGCCTGGTGCTGGCCGGCGGCCCCGAACGGCTCGGCGAATGGCGGCGCGGCCTCCAGGATGCCCTGGGCCTGGGCCGGGAAGACTTCGGCCCCAGCAGCGGCATCGTGCTGTTCGAACGCCCGGAAGCCCTGGTGGAGCGGGCCGACCGGCTGGAGGAGCGGGGCGAAGTGCCCTTGATCCTGATCGATGCGGCCGAGCGCAGCGTCGCCATTCCTGTGCTTCAGTTCCCCCTCTGGCTGGCCTTCGCGGCCGGACCAGGTGAACGCCTCGACGACGACGACCTGCTGTGATCCAAACAGCCTTCACCGCCCTGCTGCTTCTGGCCATCGGCTACCTGCTGGGAGCCATTCCCAGCGGATACCTCGCCGGACGCTGGCTCAAGGGCATCGACCTGCGTGATTGCGGCTCCGGCAGCACCGGCGCCACCAACGTGCTGCGCAACGTGGGCAAGGGCCCGGCCCTGGTGGTGTTCCTGATTGATGTGGGCAAAGGCGCGCTGGCGGTGCTGCTGGCCCGCAGTTTTGGGCTCAATGACTGGCTACAGGTGCTGGCGGGCCTGGCGGCCTTGGCGGGTCACATCTGGCCGGTGTGGCTGGGCTGGAAGGGCGGCAAGGCAGTGGCCACCGGCCTGGGCATGTTCCTGGGGCTGGCCTGGCCGGTGGGGCTGGCCTGCTTTGGCCTGTTCATGGCCGTAATCTCGATCTTCCGGATCGTGTCGCTTTCCAGCGTGGTGGCCGCCATCGGCCTGCCGCTGTTGATGCTGGCCTCCGGCGGCAGCAGCGCCGACGTGGTGGTGTCGTTGGTGGCCAGCCTGATGGTGCTCTGGCGCCATCGCAGCAACATCGAGCGGCTGCTGGCGGGCACCGAACCCAAGATCGGGCAGAAGTCTTGAGCACTGCCGCCGGCAGCGATCAGCCGATGAGCTCTGCGCAGCAGGCTGCAAATGCCGCACTGGGATCGTCAGCCTTAGTGATCGGCCGGCCGATCACCAGCTGGTTGGCACCGGCGGCAATCGCCTCAGCCGGCCCCATCACCCGGGCCTGATCACCTACCGCTGCCCCTTTGGGGCGAATGCCTGGGGTGACCAAGGCAAACGGTTCGGGGTGCTGCGCCCGCAATGCCGCGGCCTCCAGGGGTGAGCAGACGCAACCGCCGATGCCGGAAGTCGCCGATAGCTGCGCCAACGCCGGCACCCGTTCGGCAATGCCCTGGGCAATGGCGAGTTCCCGTTGCAATCGCTGCTCCTCCCAACTGGTGAGCACCGTCACCGCCAACAACGTTGGTGCGGGTTGGCCAACCCCTTGGGCCCCTTCCACTGCCGCGGCCTGAGCTGCCTTGAGTGCTTCGCTGCCAGCGCAGGCATGCACCGTGATCAGTTCGGCCCCCAGCGCTGCTGCCCGCCGGCAAGCACCCGCCATCGTGGCCGGGATGTCGTGAAATTTGAGATCAAGGAACACCCGCAAGCCCTGCTCACGCAGTTGGGCCACCACCTCAGGCCCCGCCTGCACAAACAACTCCAGGCCCACCTTCACCCAACGCAGGCCCTCCACCTGGGCTGCAAAACGCAGCGCTTGCTCGGGCGCCATGCCATCGAGGGCCACGATGATCCGATCGGCGGGATGCAGGTTCTCCATCAGGCAACAAGCCTCCGGAAGGTTTTCTTGCCTAGCTGCAGCACCTTGCCCTCCAGTTCCGCCGCTGAGGCGAACTCCTGGTTGGGGTCGGTGATCTTCTCGCCTTCCAGGCGCGCCGCACCACCCTTGATCTGACGGCGGGCCTCGCTGCTGCTGGCGCAGATCCCCACGGCACTGAACAGATAAAAGGCCTTGGCCGGGAAATTCACCTCCGCCAGAGACGCCTCGGGCACATCAGCGCCGGCATCACCACTGCCCCCCACCAGGGTGGCGGCATCGCTCTGGGCCTTCTGGGCGGCCTCGATGCCGTGGCGGCTGGCGGTCACCGCCAGGGCCATCGTCTTCTGCTTCTCGCGCGGGTTCTCCGGCAACGACGCCAGATCCAGGTCGGTCAGCAACGTGACGTAGTCGTCGATTGCCGCATCGCCGACCTTCTCCAGCTTGGAGTACATCGACAGGGGATCCTCCTCCAGCCCCACCACGTTGCCGAGGCTCTTGCTCATCTTCTGCACCCCGTCCAGACCCACCAGGATCGGCAGCAGCAGCCCGAACTGGGTGCCCTTGTTGAAGTGGCGCTGCAGGTCGCGGCCCATGGCCACGTTGAACTTCTGGTCGGTGCCGCCCAGCTCCACATCCGCATTCACCGCCACCGAGTCGTAGCCCTGCAGCAGCGGGTAGAGGAATTCATGCAGCGCAATCGGGGTGCCGCTGCCGTAGCGCTTGGAGAAATCGTCCTTGGCCAGCATCTGGCCCACGGTGCCGGTGCCGAGCAGGCCAATCACCGCCGGCAGGTCCATGCCCTCCAGCCACTCGGAGTTGTATCGCACCTCAAGGCGGCCGGGGGTTTCGAAATCGAGCAGCGCCGTTTCCTTGGGCTGGTCTTGCCCCAACTGGCGCAAATAAGTGGAGGCGTTGGCGGCCACCTGCTCCTTGCTCAGCTGCACCCGCGTGGCGCTCTTGCCGGTGGGGTCGCCGATCCGCGCCGTGAAATCGCCGATGATCAGCACCGCCGTGTGGCCCGCGTCCTGGAAGGCCCGCAACTTGCGGAACAGGATGCTGTGGCCCAGATGAATGTTGCTGCCGGTGGGGTCGATGCCCAGCTTCACCCGCAGCGGCCGGCCTTCTTTTTCGGCCTGGGCCAACCGGGCCGCCAGGGCCTGATCCGCATCACTGGGATCCCCGGCCGGGAACAGGTCGGCCATGCCCCGCGACAGCCAATCCGGCAACGACGGGATGGAGTCCGGCATGGGGAGGCGCAACGAGCAAGCGCTGGCGATCGTACGAGTCTTGGCTCAGCCGGGGCTGTTTCAGCTGGAAGGCGGCTGCTCGATCTGCGCCTTCATCCGCTCCAGGGTGGAGTTCATCTGCTCAAACATCTGCTCGGGGGTGATGCCGAACTGGCTGAGCTGGGTGCGCAGCTGCTCCACCGTGAGCTTGGCCTGGAAATCCTCCGAGAGTTCAAAGCGCTTCATGAACACCCGGTAGCGGCCCATCAGCTCTTCCATCGTCTCGATGAACTTCTTCTTGCCCTCCCGGTCGAACTTGCCGTACTCACTGCCCAGCTGCATCAGCTGCTGGTAATCACTGAACAGGCGCTTGGCTTCGTCCTGAACGATGTCGGAATCGAAGAAGGCCATCGTCGGCGTTGCGCACTGCTTCGGCAAAGTCTGCCAAGGATTCGCCAGGGACAACGGGGGTGATCGCCGCACCTTTGATGGTCGTTCACGGAAAGGTTTTGTACGGTCTTGCTGACCCGCACCACCCTCCAGCGGCATCCAAATTAATGGTGAGTTTCGGGCCGCCTTCAGGATGTGGACTTCACCGCTCAGCTCGGCGCGATGCGTGAGCTTCCCCAGCGCCACCGGCACCTGTTGGAGGGGCGCCGCATCGTGGTGGCCTCCGCCGATCGCGTCTTGATCAGCGGCCTGGTGCACAGCCTTGATGGCATTGGCTCCTTGGTGGGGGCCGCCAGCACCGAAACAGAAGCCCTCGCCTGCCTTTGCAACACAGCAGCTGATCTACTGATCTGCAGCGACCAGCTCGAGCGCGGCACCGGCCCCTCCCTGGTGGCGGCCGCCAAGGCCCAGCAGCCCTCCCTGCGCTGCCTGATGTTGATTCAGCGCCCGTTGCTCAGCACGATTCACGCCGCGGCCAAGGCGCAATGCGAAGGGCTTTGCAGCCATGAGCGCATCGGCAACGGCGGCCTGCTCAGCGTTCTGCGCGCCATGGAAAGCGATGGAAGCCACATGGATCCAGTGATTGCCGGCGTCGCCAACCACGACCGCGGCCCCAGAGGCGCCGCCCATCCCCTCAGCGACGTGCTGAGCTTGCGGGAGGAAGACGTGCTGCGCGGGCTCTGCAAGGGCCTCAGCAATCAGGAGATTGCCGATCAGCTGCACCTCTCGATTGAAACCACCAAGCACTGCGTCACCGGACTGCTGCGCAAACTCGATGCCAAAAGCCGCACCCAGGCGGTGCTGATCGCGTTTCAGCGCAACCTGGTGGATCCACCGCTGCCGATTCCCCGCTGGACCCCCTCGACCTGAAGGAACCCGTTCGATGCCAGAACAACCAGATGCGCCAGTTGCGCTGACGCAGCCCCTGCACCCTCGTTAAGGTCAGCCCATCTCTGCTGAGCAGCATGCCCCGCAGCCACTGGTTGGATCCCCTGGCCAGGCGGGTGCTGCAGGCCACCGGACTGCTGCCAGCATCACCCCGGCAGGCTCCAGCGCAACCTTTACCAACCGTGCCCGAGCCGCCGGCTTGGGTGATGGATGTGAACCGGGCCAGCCGCGATCAGTGGCTGCAACTGCCCGGCTGCAGCCAGGACACAGCCGATCTGCTGGTGCGGCTGCAGCGGGGTGGGGTGCAATTCGCCAGTGCCGATGATCTGTTCCGGCTGCTGGAGCTGCCGAATGATCTGGCCAGGCTCTGGACCCCCCATCTGCTCTTCCAGTGGCACGGCGATGCCCCACCGCAGCCGCAGGCCGCTCCCCTCGACCTCAACAACGCCAGTGCCGATCAGCTGGCGCTGCTGGGCTGGCCGGAACAAAGGCTGGCCAACCTGATGCGCGAACGCCGCCGCACCGGTTTCAAGGATCTGGCCGATCTGCAGGAGCGGCTCTGCCTGCCGGCCAGCAGCATTGAAGCCCTGATCGGCCGGGTGAGTTTCGGCAGCCGCCGCGCCGGGCCCAGCCTGCCGCTGCCCTGATGCAGGGGGATCTGTTCTCCACCGGTGCGCTGGCCTTCAACAACGGGCCCGACCTGCCCCTGCAACGGGAGCAGCTGCTCGCCTGGCAACAACGGCTGCATGCCCATCAAGCGCCACTGTTCCGCGGCGAACGTGCCAGCACGGCCCAGGGGGATCTGTTCGGTGCCAGCCCCGACGACGCTGCAGCGGCCCTCGATCCACTGGCCCTGACCCCCCTGGCGATGAGTTTCTGGCGCTGGCCGGAACCGTCCCACCGCGGAGCAGCGATTTATCTGGTGATGGACAGGCCAGCCCAGCTGGAGCAGCCGCTTCTGCTGTATGTGGGCGAAACACTGGCCGCCGAGCGCCGCTGGAAAGGTGATCACGACTGCAAGGCCTACCTCGCCGCCTACGGCGAAGCCCTGCAGCGCTGTGAGCTGAGCGCGCAGCTGAGCATCCGCTTCAGCTGCGATGTACCCCGGGCCACCCGCGCCCGGCGGGCCCTGGAACAACAGCTAATCCAACGCTGGTGGCCGCCGTTCAACAAGGAAACCCGCCAGCGCTGGGCCACCCCCTTCACCGCAGAGCTTTAGGGGCCGAGGGCGTCGCACAGGATCGCTACGCTCATCCTTTGTTGACGCGTCCACCCATGCGCTTCTCCCTGTCCTCCGCCGGTTTGCAGGAGTGGAACGGCGATGTGCTGGCGGTGGGACTGCCCCAGGGCGATGTCGATGCCACGGCAACGGCCCTGGAACAACGCTTTGCCGGCATCACCGAGGCCCTCAAGCAGCAGGAGTTCAAAGGCAAGCCCGGTGATCAACTGGTGATAACGCCCTTGGGCGGAGGCCCGCAGCGCCTGGTGGTGCTGGGCCTGGGCGAGAGCGATGGGATCGATGCCGAGGGCCTGCGCGGCGCCGCCGCCCGAGCCGCCAAGGCCGCCATCGGTTGTGAGGGAAGCCTCGGCCTACACCTGCCCTGGGCGGGAACCGAGGCCACAGAAGCCGCCCGCATCTGTGCTGAAGCGGTGCGGCTCTGCCTCTACAAAGACCAGCGCTTCCGCAAGGAGCCGGACCCGCGCCGGATCCCCGAGGCCCTGGAGCTGATCGACCTCGACCCCGCCGCCGAAAGCGGCTTTGCGGCCGTCAATGCCACCTGCGCCGGTGTGGAACTGGCCCGGGAGCTGGTGGCGGCCCCTCCGAACGTGGTCACCCCGGCGGCCCTGGCCGACACGGCCGCTGTCATCGCCAAGGACCATGGCCTTGAGCTCAAGGTGCTCGAGCGCAGCGACTGCGAAGCCAAGGGCATGGGGGCCTTCCTGGCGGTGAGCCAGGGCTCCGATCTACCCCCCAAGTTCATCCACCTGATCTATCGCCCCGAGGGCGAGGTGAAACGCCGCGTTGCCTTGGTGGGCAAAGGCCTCACCTTCGATTCCGGCGGTTACAACCTCAAGGTGGGGGCCGCCCAGATCGACATGATGAAGTTCGACATGGGCGGCAGTGCCGCTGTGATCGGTGCCATGCGCAGCATCGCCGAACTCAAGCCGGCCGGCGTTGAGGTGCACATGGTGGTGGCCTCCTGCGAAAACATGGTGAATGGCTCCGCCGTCCACCCCGGCGACATCGTCACGGCCGCCAACGGCATGACGATTGAGATCAACAACACCGACGCCGAAGGCCGCCTCACCCTGGCCGATGCCCTGCTCTACGCCTGTGAGCAGAAGCCCGATGCCGTGGTGGATCTGGCCACCCTCACCGGAGCCTGCGTGATTGCTCTGGGGGATGAGATGGCCGGGCTGTGGTCCAACAATGACGATCTGGCGGAGGCCCTCGATGCCGCCGCTCAGACGGGCGGTGAAGGGCTCTGGCGCATGCCACTGTGGCAGTCCTACAGGGATGGATTGAAGTCATTGCTGGCCGACATGAAGAACACCGGCCCGCGGCCCGGCGGTTCGATCACAGCGGCCCTGTTCCTCAAGGAGTTCGTGGCCAAAGACACCGCCTGGGCCCACATCGACATCGCCGGCCCGGTGTGGAGTGACAAGGGCAAAGGGGTCAATCCCGCTGGTGCCACCGGCTACGGCGTGCGCACCCTGGTGAACTGGGTGCTGGCCCAGTCATGAGCCGCTCCCCGGTGCGCTGGTACATCAAGGCCCAGCTGGGAGTGCTGCTGCTCCCGGTGGGCCTCTGCCTGTTCGGCGAGGCGGTGAGCCGCAAGGTGGTTCAGATGCTGGGCAAGGACGCAGGCCCCTGGTTCTGGTACGGAACCCTCAGCCTGATCTGCATCAACGCCGGCATCGGTCTGATGATCGACAGCGGGCTGACCCGAGGCTTTCCAGGGCGACGTCAGAGCTGATCAGGGCGCGGGGTCAGATCAAAACAGCCAATCAGTACGAAACAGCCCTTCAGGAGGCAACCGCCTGAAATTCGAGTGAGCGGTCTGGGGTTTCAAGTGCATGAATCTGCCACCGTGCTCGCTCGGAGCAGGTTTCCAACACCCGATCGAGATCATCCGATGCGTGCTTCGGCGACGCGTAGGGACCGATATGACGGGTGCCAAGACCATCCTTAATGGTCAGCAGATACATACAACCCTCCTCTCATCGCCTGATCGTAAACATGGGGTGAAGCATCGTCGATGGCCGGAAACCCGTCTGTTCACTGAGAACTTGCTGAATCAATCAGGTTGCCGCGCTTAATCTTTTCAACAGGTTGGATGTTGGTTTCTTAAGGAATTCGACCAGATTTGATCAAGTAACGGCCGGCGAAATCCCCTGGAGCGATACGGGGTATCGCTCCATTTCATCGGGCTCAGTTGGCTTCAGTGACAGCCGCTGGAGCAGCAGACCTGCCAGACATCTCACGCAGAGAGCCAGCAGCACAGAGGGTTGAAAGCGCGATCGCAACCAGGGCGGCGCTGTTGATCAGCTTGAGCGCGACGGGCAGATGGGTGTTGACCATCTCGCGAACGTTTGCCATGAAAAAAGTTCATAGTGAACATGTTCATGGTGCGGCCCCTGTCATCGCAGCAAGGGCGCCCGCAGAGCCCGGCCTTTTTGTTGTAGTGGCGAGGACCAGCCACGGGAGCCCAGGCCATCCTGCGGGGGCTTCTTTCGGTGAAGGGGCAATGCGTCGAGCGGGGTACTTAGGGAACACCCCCCCTTTTTTTGGGCATCAGGCCACAAGAACAAGGGCGACGTTGAGAATCGCCAACCCAACCAGGAACACCGCCGCCAGCAACGCGGCTTCGGGGAAAAACTTGGCAATCACAAAACCCACCCCAAGAAACACCGAGGAGATCACGATGGCGGTGAGATCCGATCCCATCGGCGAATGCTGACTGGCTCGCCCACAGGATGCCGGGATCTCCCTTTGACCGTGGCTTGCCTCGATCCGACTGCCCAACAAAAAACCCCTGCCCTTGAAAGAGGGCAGGGGCAGGAACCAACGCGTGCTTCGGGCTACTTGGTGTAAGTGACGCCCCGGTAGGTGAGGGTGCGGCGGCTCTCGCCCATAAGTTCCTGGCGGCAGGTGTTGTAGTGCTCGCGGCGGTAGGTCAGTTCAACGCAGGCCTTGGGAGTGGCTGGAGCTGCTGCGTAGGTGTGGCCTCGATAGAGAAGTGCAGTCATTGGATGTTCCTCGAAGAAATCCAAGTCCCCGTTCCATGGCTTGGAGCATCTGCGCCCCCTCAAGAGGGGGGTGAACGTTTTGTAGCGATTGCTACAAACTACTTTTAGGACAGCCGTCAAGCCGGCGCCGTTCGCGCGAACACACGCCGCCCCTTGATCAAGACCCCTACTCGATCAACAACCCTGCTCGATCAACACCCCGAAGAAGCAGGCGCACTGGCGGGCCACCCATCCATCGACCAGATCACATCCGAAACCGCGTCGGCATTGATCCATTTGATGACGCCCGTATCCACATCAGCCACCTGGAACAAAGACGGAAGCCTGGGATGACGAGCGCTTCCCTCACAGAAGATCACCTGCCCCATCCACCAATCCCCTTGATCGAGCTGGTCTCCAGCAACGATCACAAAGTGCCCTGGGCGGACGTGGAGAAAGGGAGCCTCAGCCTTCACCGCGAGATCACCGTGATCAACCGACATGAGCCACCCGCAAATCAGTACGCCTGTACTCATAGCTATGGCGATGCGGGTTTGGCAAGCCATCAATCGCGCTGGCGTTGAAGCACAGACGTGTTGCCAGACACTGACGTAAGCAGTTTTGCTCCCTGGACGTTGACCCATGGGCGTCTGGGTTCAGACCCGTAGGCCCCCTTTCGATCGCACAAGGCCCTGAGCCTGCCGCCGTCGAGAACGCCAATCGATGACTGACCGCACTCTCAGCATTTCCGATGCCCTGCGCGAAGCGCAGCTGCAGCGCCTGGAAGCCTCCCTGGCCTGCAAGGCAGCATCCAAGCCTCAGGCCACAACACAGCCAGCAAAAGAGAAGGACAAGGACGCCAAAGCAAGCGACTGATCGCAACAGTCCCCACGCATTCCTTGCTCAGATCGGCATATTGAGGAGCATCCGGCAACTGCCGATGTCCTCAAGTGCTGTGCTGTGGAGTCGCTGCTCTCGATCCTGTTGGGCGTCGCCATCGCGTGGGCGATCACGCGGGTGATCATCTGGCTGAGCGACCGTGCGCGCATCCGGGGGCGCTCAGCAGAGGAATGAAGCTGCGGCAGCTTCACTTCCCCCAGGCGTTACCGGAGCGAGCGTTGTCGCCCCAGACGCTGTCGAGCCTGCGGTCACGACCGCAGCTGAACCGATAGAAGTTGTATTTGACGGCGTTGTTCTCCGCATAGTTCTGGTGGTAGCCCTCGGCCGGCCAGAAGCGAGCCGCCTGCCTGAGCTCCACCTTCAAGGCAGAGAGCGGTTGTCCGAGCTCGCTGGCCGCCGCCTGCGCACTGGCCTCAGCAGCCTCAGCCTGATCGGCATTGGCCGTGAAGATCACCGGCCGGTAGGAATCGCCGCGGTCGCAGAACTGTCCGCCGCCATCGAGGGGATCCACATTGCGCCAGTAGCTGCGCAGCAGCTCCGCATAACTGATCTGATCCGGATCAAAACGCACCTGCACAGCTTCCTGATGCCCAGTGGTCTCACTGCTCACCTGCCGGTAGGTGGGGCGCTCCAGCTGCCCGCCGCTGTAACCGCTCACGGCATCACGCACCCCCGGCAGATCCTCAAGGTCGTGCTCCAGGCACCAGAAACAGCCACCGGCAAAGACGGCCGTCTGCAGCTCTGCCATGGCGCGCTGGGGCCAGCTGAGCAGCATCAAGCAGGTGACCAGCAGCAGCAGCGTTCGTTTCATCCGATCACCTGATCAAAGATGGCCTTGGCCGCCCGCTCGGTCACACCAGGAGCTCCCAGGGTGGCCCGCAGTTGCTCGTAGCCATCCAGCATGGCCTGCCGCTCCGGTGTCGCCGTCAGCAGGGGGAGCGACCTCTCCACCAGGGCTTCAGCCGTGAGTTCGTCCTGCAGCAGTTCCGGCACCAAGCGCTGCTTGAGCAACAGATTCACCGGCGAAATGTGGTCTACTTGGAACCGCAGCACATGCCGGGCAACCCAGGCCGTGAGTCGGCTGACGCGGTAACCCACCACCTGGGGAACCCCTTGCAGGGCCAGTTCCAGATTCACCGTGCCGGATTTGCCCAAGGCAAGATCCGCCGCCGCACAGAAGGTGGTCTTCAGCCCATCCGCTTCAGCGGCGGGAATCACCCGTCCGTTACGGACCCCGGCCTCCTGCAGCGCCGCAGCCAGGGGCGCTTCGAACGCCGCAAGCCCAGCGGGCAGAAGCACCTGAAGATCGGGGTGGCGTTGCTGCAAAAAAGCAGCCGCCTGGGCCAAAGGTGGCATCAGATAGCGCAGCTCCTGGGACCGCGAGGCCGGCAGCAGCAACAGCACCGGGGCCTCAGGATCCAGACCCAGTTGGCGACGGGAGCTGGCGCGATCGGGCAGGTTCTGGAAGCTGTCCAGCAACGGATGACCCACCCAGCTCACATCCGCACCGCGGGAGGCATAAAACTCGGCCTCCGCCGGGAAAATCGCCAGGATCCTGTCGGTGAAGTCCAGCAGACGGGTGGTGCTGCCATCGCCAAAGCGCCAGGCCCACTCCTGGGGGGCGATGTAATACGTGATCGGCAGCTCAGGCTGCTGGCGCCGCAGGCGTGTGCCCAAGCGCACATTGGCCCCGACGTAGTCGATCAGCACCACCCCATCAAGGGGCTGTTCCTCCAAAAGCGCATCCACCCGGGCCTGCAGCCGCAGCGTGGGAAGAATCAACGGAACGGCCTCCCACAGGCCGATGGCTCCCATCGGCGCGGTGTCGGCGATCAACACCGCACCCGCCGCTTCCATACGCGGGCCACCCAGGGCCAGCAGCTCCAGCTCAAGCCCCCGTCGTTCCGCCTCCAACCGCAAGGCGCGAATCAACAGGCTGCCCTGCAGATCACCGGAAACCTCCCCGGTGCTGATCAGCAGCCGAACCATCAGCGGCCCTGCACCGGCATCGGCCCCCGTCGGCCCTGGCCGGTGGAGGCTTCCAGGAACCGGCAGAAGTGCTCAGCCGCCGGCAGCAAGGGCTGGCTGCGGGCCTGCTGAAGCGCGTCAGCAATCACCAGGTCAGAGCGATACATCAGGGTCCAGATGTCCTGCAGCTGCTTGAGTTCAGCGCCGTCATGATTGGCAGCCAGGCCACTGCGCCGCAGGCCGACGCGGTTCAACCCCCGCACCCGGCCCGGATGCCCTTCCACCAAGCAATAGGGGGGCACATCCCGGTCGACACGGGTCATGCCGCCCACCATCGCCATCCCGCCGATGTGAACGAACTGGTGAATGCCCAGACAGCCACCCACCACCGCACGGTCTTCGATCACCACGTGACCCGCCACCTGAATGGCGTTGGACATCACGATGTTGTTGCCCAGATCGCAGTTGTGGCCCAGATGGCAGTAGGCCATCAGCAGGTTGCCATTGCCGATGCGGGTCACCTCGCCTTCTTCGGTGGCGCGATTGATCGTCACGCATTCCCGCAGCGTGTTTCCATCACCGATCAACACCTCGGTGTTGGCACCGCGGTACTTGAGATCCTGTGGCGGAAGACCAAGGCAGGCGCCGGGGTACACCTTGTTGTCACGGCCCAGGGTCAGCCGACCGTCCAGGACGGCATGGGGACCGATCCAGGTGTTCTCCCCGATCACCACCTCGGGGCCGACCACCGCACCGGGGCCGATCACCACGCCGGCGGCCAGCTCGGCCTTCGGGTCCACCACCGCCGTGGGGTGGATCTGCTGTGACGTCGTTTGCTGCGACATCCCGCTCAGTCCACCAGGGAGAACATCAATTCGCCGGAGCAGGCCAGATCGCCATCCACCGTGGCCTCAGCCTTGACCTTGCCGAAGCGTTTGCGCTTGAGACTGAGCAGTTCACAACGGATCACCAGCTGATCTCCGGGAACCACAGGGCGCCGGAAGCGTACCCCGTCGATGCCGGCAAAAACGAACAGACCCTTGGGCAGATCGGGCATCTGGGTGACGATCAGACCACCCACCTGCGCCATCGCCTCGACAATCAGCACCCCCGGCATCAGCGGACGCTCGGGGAAATGCCCCTGGAACTGGGGCTCGTTCATGGTCACGTTCTTGATCGCCGTGGCCGAAACCCCGGGCACATGGGCGATGACCCGATCCACCAGCGCGAAGGGGTAACGGTGCGGAAGCAGACCGGCGATCTGCTCGCTGGTCAGCACGACATCTGGGGTGGTGGATTCAGTCACAAAGCGGCTGCGAGATCGGTGTGAAGACCATGGGACCCCTTGTACACAAGAACCTGTGCCTGGGGAAAACCGACGAGGGCCAGGTCGCCGATTAGGTCCAAGAGCTTATGGCGCACTGGTTCATCCTCGAACCGCAGCGGTGGATTCATCCACTGATCACCGTCACAGACCAGGGCATTGTCCAGGGCTCCGCCCTGGATCAATCCTGCAGCGCGCAGCTGCTCCACCTGCTCCCGGAAACCGAAGGTGCGTGCCGGAGCAATCTCATCAACAAAGCGTTGGGGGGTGAGCTTCAGGGCAAATTGCTGTCGCCCGATGGCCGCCTGCGGGAAATCGATGATCCCCACAACGCCAAAACGATCGGACGGAGTGGCGGTGATCACACTGTTGCCGCGGGTGCGCAGCAGCGGTTGCTCCAGCCGCGGTGCAGCCGGCCGCGGGGTAGCCGCCGGGACCAAACCAGCCGCAGCGATCGCTTCCACCCAGCCCAGGGCCGAGCCATCCAGCAGAGGGACTTCGTGGCCATCGAGCACGATCTCCACGTGACTCAGTCCACAACCGGCCAGGGCCGCCAGAAGATGTTCGACGGTGGCCACCTTGCTGGAACCCAGATCCAAGGTGGTGCATAGCTGGCTGTCGCGCACCTGATCCGGCCGCAGCTGGATCGGCCGCTCCATCCCCGGCAAACGCATGTGGAACCCCGGCTGATCCGTCGGCCGAAGCTCCACCGTGGCTTCAGCTCCACTGTGGAGGCCAACGCCAGATCGTGATGTCTCCGCCGCCAGTGTCCAGGCAGCGGAGTAGTCCTGAGGCCAGCTGGTCACTAGAACTTCCAGCCCACGCCCAGGTTGAAGCGGTAATCGGAGGTGAAGTCTTTGGTGGCCACCTCAACGCGGATCGGGCCGACCGGCGTGGTCACGATCACACCGGTTCCCAGGGAGACACCGGAACCGTCCTTACCCAGCAGCAAACCTGGCTTGCCGGGCACATCCTTTTGGGTACCGAAATCGGTGCCGGCATCCATGAACACCTCGCCGGAGAGGATGCTGATCAACGGGAAGCGGTACTCGATTGTGAGTTCGCTGAAGGCCTTGGACACCGCCATATCGCAGTCGTACCAGCCGCGAATCGAGTTGGATCCACCCATGCAGAACGCTTCGTAGGGAGGCGCTTCGCCCATGATCGCGCCACCTTTGATCTGCACACCGATGGCCTGGGGGCAATCAGCCTGCTCACCGGCTTTAGGACGGCAACCCTTGTGGATCTTCAGCCAGTCCACGGGGAAGAACTGGGTGTAACTCGCCCTCAGCCGGTTGAAGGTGGGGGAGTCGTTGTTGACGCCGATGAACTGCTCGGTGCCAGCGGTGAAGAAGTTGCCGCTGGTGGGATTGCGTGGGTTGTTGAAATTGTTGTAGGTGGTGGCGAAACGAACCCCCATCAAGCTGTTGGTGTCGGCGCAGTTGTACGACACACAGATGACGTCGTCGTTGTTGACCTTGCCCTTGCGCAAGTTTTTATTGGAGATGCCATAGGGCCTCGTATCACCAGCAAAGTTGATCGGCCGCACTTCCGCGAAGGACATCCCAGCCAGAACATTCCACTTGCTGTCCTTGTACGGATCACCACCGTTCAGGGGGCGGGAGAAGGAGAAGTTGCCGCCAACCTTGCGCAGCACCACGGTGTCGCCCTCGTAGTCGAACCAGCTGCGGTTGGGGTACTCACTGTCGGCCTTGTTGACCTCTCCTGGAGCCTTGTCTCCATCGGTGAACCCGTATTTACGACCTGTCTCATAGGCCTTGTTGGAGCCGTTGTCGGCGTAGTCCTTCGCCGTGCGGATGTTGCCGTTGTCTTCGCTTTGGAAGACCTGGGGCACCTGCTGGCTCAAGAACACCGATGTGCTGAAGCGCGTGCGGTGCTGGTCGCCGTAAATCCAGGGATCCGTGAAGTTGAGGTTGGCCAGTCCGCCATATTGGCCGTAGGTGATGTTGGTGCCCAGATTCCAGGCGCGGCCGAACAAATTGCTTTCCTGCAACTGCAACTGGCCAAACACACCCTGGCTTTGGCTGTAGCCGAGACCGCCGGAGAGCTGGCCGGTGGACTGCTCGACGATGCCAAGCACGATCACAACATCGCCAGGCTCCTGGGGTACAGGCCGCAGGGTCACCTTGACATCACTGAACAGCTGGGTGGCGTAGAGCCGTTTGATGTCCCGCTCGAGCTGGTTGCGGTTGAACGGATCGCCGGGCTGAATCGAGACCTCCCGGGTGATCACCCATTCCTTGGTCTTGCCGCGGATGGGATTGCCGTTCTCATCGGTGTCATCCCCCTCTTTGGTGAGGAATTTGACTTCAACGCCAGACACACTGCCCTGCAGCAGTTTCAGCGTGACCACACCCTCAGGGCTGACCCGTTCCGGACCGGACACCCGCGCCAGGGAATAGCCCTGACCGGCCACGGAGGTCTGCAGGGCCTTCATCCGCTGCTGCAGATCGTTGAGGTTCAGCGTGCGGCCGTAATCGGAGGCAAACGTCTCCTCAATCAGCTCATCCGAGAGGAGATTTTCCTCATCACCGTTGATCTCCACGGAACTCAGCGGAGGGAAGGGCTGCACCTGAACAACCACTTGAACCCCGAGCGGTCCGTTCTGAGGAACGATCCGCACATCCGAGAACCAGCCTGTGGCCTGAATGCCATTCAGGTCGTTCTGCAGCTCCTCGCGGGTCACACGCATCCCCGGACGCACCTGCATGGCGTCGTAGGTGGAGATCTGAAGACGTTCCTCTTCCGGGTGGCCCTCGATGCCCTCAATCAGCACCTCGGAGATCAGCACCCGGGGCTGTTCCACCAGGGTGTTTTCGATAGCGGTGTTTCCACCAACAACCTCTTCAGCCTCAGCAGCTGGATTCACTGGCATGGCCTCCTGAGCCATCACCGGTGGAGCCACCAGGGGGATCCCCAGCATCAGACCCAGAACCGTGCCACGAACAGCAACCGAGGAGCGGCGGGACGAACGGCGGGTCATCGAGACGCAGGCTGGGCCGAGGCCACAAACAGGTGCGCCGACCTTACAGGCAGTTGCGGGGGTTGGGGCAGCTGCCTTGGACCCGTTTAAGGACCTCCCCGTAGGCCTCCATCACCCCACCGAGATCCTTGCGGAAACGGTCCTTGTCCAAAATCCGGTCCTCGGCATTGCTGCTGCGGCGATCCCAGAGCCTGCAGGTATCAGGGCTGATCTCATCGGCGAGCAGGAGTGTTCCGTCCGCAGCCAGCCCCAACTCCAGCTTGAAATCCACCAGTTGCAGATCAAGCCCCTCAAAGAACGGCAGGAGCACGGCATTCACCCGGCGGGCCAATTGTTCAATCGCTGACAGTCGTGCTGGGTCTGCCACACCAAGCAGCTGCACGCGCGCCTCAGTGAGCAGCGGATCGCCCAGGGAATCGTCCTTGTAATAGAGATCCAGCAGGGCGGGTTCGATGGCTGTGCCCTCCGCAATCGGCGTCTGACGGCACAGCGACCCGGTGGCGATGTTGCGCAGCACCACCTCAAGGGGAATGATCACCACCCGACGCACCAGCATCCAGGTCTCCCCGGCCAGACCGCAGTAATGGGTCGGCACCCCCTCACGCTCCAGCAGCTCGAACAGGCGTGCTGAGATCTGGCAGTTCAGCCGACCTTTGTCGTCCAGCTGGGCTTTCTTCTGGGCATTGAAGGCGGTGGCGTCGTTCTTGAACTCCACCAGCACCCGGTCGGGATCCGTGCTGGCGAACACCCGCTTGGCCTTGCCTTCGTAAAGCAGCTCTCCGTGATCGGGCGTCATGGCGACGGTGCAACGGCTGATGGTCTTACATCAGCATGGCCTCCTGGATCCCGCGGTGAACGCAGCAGGGGATCGGGTTCGGCCTCCGGCTGCAGTTTCTGGAGCGCATAACGGTCATTGAGAACAGTGGCCAGCCGTTGGATCCGCTGCCGCGGCCGCGCGCCATCGCCCCCAGCCGCCAACTGCAGGTGCAGCTGTTGGTGCAGCAGGTCCATGGCCAGTCCCCAGGCCTCCGCTGCCGCGGCTTGGTCCAAGGCGGTTTCCAGCAGCTGATCGGCCTGCTCGAACTGATCGGCATCGAACCATTGCGCCGCCCGCGCCAGTCGTTTCGCCCCCTGAACGCCCGTCAGATCGCCCAACAGCTGCAGCTCTACAGCCACAGCGTTGTGGCCCAGAGCCGCTTCATGCAAAGCCAACTGATCGAGCCCATTGCCCTGATCCGACAACGGCTTTCCAGGGAACAGAGGCGCATCCAGGGCCTTCAGATTGCCATCCACCAAACGGCGCAGCGCCAAAGCCGCCTGGCGGTGATCCAGGGCCGCTGCAGCAGCACGCCAGCGCAACAACAACCACTGACGCCGTTCATCGCCAACGCGGGGGGTGTAGCGGTTGAGCACCACGGCTGCAGCTTCGGGGGCACCGCAGCTCATCAGGGCTTCGGCGTTCGCCAGCACCAGCTCCAACGAATCGATCACCGGATGCAGCTCAAGCAGCCGATCACGCAAGGCCTGGCGACGGCCGTCGGAGTTGGCGATGCGGGGGTTGAGACAAGCCTGCTCCGCCGCGGCCAGATCCATCTCAGCGAGAACGCTCTGAAAGCGTTCCTCGCGCATCACCTGCGGATCCGGGGCTGCCGTGACAGCAGCCAGAAGGGTGAGGGTGAAGGGGAAAAGGGGAGTCCCCATGGCGGGCTGCGGTCTACAAAGGAAAACCTACGAGGCCCAAACCGTTCCTCCCGCAACCATGGCCATGTCGTCCACCCGTCCCACTACGCTGCCCGCCCTCCAACGAACCCTCGTCGTCGGTGGCGGCGGCAGGGAACAGGCCCTGGCCTGGGCCCTGGGCCGTTGTCCGGGCCTGGACACGGTCTGGATCACCCCTGGCAACGGCGGCACGGAAGGCAGCGCCATGGCGGTGGGCGAAACCGACAGCGCTGGGTTGATCGCGCTGTGCCAGCAGAACGGCGTCGACCTGGTGGTGGTGGGTCCGGAAGCGCCGCTGGCCGCTGGTGTTGCCGATGCCCTGCGCGATGCGGGCTTTGCCGTGTTCGGCCCGGGAGCGGAGGGGGCCCAACTGGAGGCGAGCAAAGCCTGGGCCAAGCAGCTGATGCAGGAGGCGGGGGTCCCCACCGCTGGCCACTGGGCGGTGACCAGTGAAGCCGAGGCCCTGGCGGTGTTGCAGGAGGTGCAACGGCCTCTGGTGGTCAAAGCCGATGGCTTGGCCGCCGGCAAGGGCGTCACGGTGGCGGACAGCGTGGAGGAATCGGAAACCGCCATCCGCGAAGCCTTTGAAGGGCGTTTCGGTGCCGCCGGCTCCCAGCTGGTGCTGGAGGAGCGGATGGAGGGCCCTGAAGTGTCGGTGTTCGCCCTCTGCGATGGGGAGCGGATGGTGCTGTTGCCCCCGGCGCAGGACCACAAACGGCTCAAGGACGGTGATCGCGGACCCAACACCGGCGGCATGGGCGCCTATGCCCCCGCCCCGCTTCTAAATGCCGAGGGCCTCGAGGAGGTGCGCCGCATCGTGCTCGAGCCCACCTTGAAGGCCCTGCGCCAACGGGGCATCGATTACCGCGGTGTGATCTACGCCGGCCTGATGATCACGGCCGATGGCCCCCAGGTGATTGAGTTCAACTGTCGCTTCGGCGATCCCGAATGCCAGACCTTGATGCCCCTGCTCGGCCCTGAGCTCGGCGCCGTGCTGCAGGCCTGTGCCCTGGGACGCCTCGATCTGGCCCCGCAGCTGAGCATCGCCGAACGCTGCAGTGCCTGCGTTGTGGCGGCCGCCGAGGGCTACCCGGAGGCTCCCCGCAAAGGCGATGCGATTCGCATCGACCTCGCCCCCAGCCCCAACCATCAGCTGTTCCATGCCGGCACCCGCCGCGACAGCTCAGGCGAACTGCTCACCGCAGGGGGCCGGGTGCTGGCCGTCGTCGCCCAGGGCGATGACTTCGATGCCGCCTTTGCCGGGGCCTACAACGGCCTCAATCAGCTGGATTACGCCGGAATCACCTACCGTCGAGACATCGGCCATCAGGTGCGCTCGGGCGGATGAGCAGCGGCAGCGGAGCAGCAATCGCTGATTGGGCGCTTCCCCCCAATGGCAAGCCGCCGGGGGACGACCAGAACCTCTTGGACCGCATCACCGCCTGGTGGGCGGAATTCACCCTCCAGACCAAGCTGCTGGCGATTGCCACCCTGGTGGTGAGCCTGATGATGACGGGCATCACCTTCTTCGCGCTGAACGGAATTCAGCGCGATGCCGTGATGAACGACACGCGCTACGCCCGGGATCTGGGCCTGCTGCTGGCCGGCAATGTCACTGAGCTGGTGGCGCAGGGCCAGGACCGTGAGCTGGCCAACGTGGCCGAAAAGTTCTGGCGTTCCAGCCGCAGCGTCCGCTACATCTTCTTCGCCGACCCCGAAGGCGTCGTCTACCTGGGAATCCCGATCAGCGGAACCCCCAGCAGTGGCGATGGAGAGCTTCGTCTCAACCGACGACTGGAGCTGCCCGAGGAGCTGCGTCGACGCCCCCAGAACCCCCTGGTGCGGCAACACCTCACGCCCCAGGGTGCCGTCACCGATGTGTTCGTCCCCCTGATCCGCGGGGGTCAGTACTACGGCGTTCTCGGCCTTGGGGTGAACCCGAATGAGACCGCCCTTGCCAGCGCAGCCCTCACCCGGGAGGTGACCGTGGCCGTGTTCATCTCGATCTGGGTGCTGGTGATCCTGGGCGCGGTGTTCAACGCCCTCACCATCACCCGCCCGGTGAAGGAGCTGCTACGCGGGGTCCGCTCCGTCGCCTCCGGCAACTTCGGTGCGCGGGTTGACCTGCCAGTTGGTGGGGAACTGGGGGAACTGCTCACCGGCTTCAACGCCATGGCCTCCCAGCTCGAGGCCTATGACGAGGCCAACATCGAGGAGCTCACCGCCGCCCAGGTGAAGCAGCAGTCGTTGATCGCCACCATGGCCGACGGCGCCATGCTGCTGGATGCCGACGGCCGCATCGTGCTGGCCAATCCCACAGCGCGGCGTCTGTTCCGCTGGGAAGGGCGCAGCCTGGAAGGCCAGGAGCTGGTGGGGGAACTGCCGGAACTGCTGGCCATCGAACTGCACAGTCCCCTCGATTCCCTGCTCGGTGGCGCGGCAGACAGTGAAGACCTGCGCTGCAGCGTGGGGGAACCGGCCCGCACCCTGCGCATCGTTCTGCAAGCGGTGCGTGATGCCAGCGGTGAAACCCTCAAGGGCATCGCCGTCACCATCCAAGACCTCACCCGCGAGGTGGAACTTAATGCGGCCCAGAGCCGCTTCATCAGCAACGTCTCCCATGAACTGCGCACGCCGCTGTTCAACATCAAGAGCTACGTCGAAACCCTGCACGACCTCGGCGATCAGCTCAGCCCCGATGAACAGAAGGAGTTTCTCGGGGTCGCCAACGACGAAACCGATCGACTCACCCGGCTGGTGAACGATGTGCTGGACCTCTCCCGGCTGGAGTCGGGGAGGACGCTGCAGTTCGAACCGATCAGCATGCGCCCGGCCATGGAGCAGACCCTGCGCACCTACCGGCTGAATGCCGAGGATCGCCAGGTGGAACTGGTGCTGGATGTTCCCGAAGAACTGCCCGAGGTGCTGGGCAACTGGGACCTGCTGCTCCAGGTGCTCGACAACCTGGTGGGCAATGCCCTCAAGTTCAGCCGGCCTGGCGGCCCCCTGGCGCTGCGGGCCTATCCCTGGCCCGACGCCTGTTCGGTGGAGGGAACGGCGATCACCAACAGTGATGGACCCACCTGCGCCCTCACCTCACCGCTGCCCAAGCTGAGGGTGGAGATTGCCGACACGGGCTGCGGCATCAGCAGCGCTGATCAGGAGCGCATCTTCGATCGTTTCTTCCGGGTCGAGAACGCCGTTCACACGGAAGTGGGCACCGGACTGGGTCTTTCGATCGTGCGCGGGATTCTCGAGAAACACGGCGCCCAGGTTCAGATGGCGAGTGAGCCCGAGGTGGGCACCACCTTCTGGTTTGACCTGCCCTTGGCGGAAGCCGACAAGGATGAGCTGCAACTGCAGGCGGAACGGCGCAGCCGCAACGCCATCGCCGAGGCCGTGGAGCTTTAGATCAGTCCTCGCTGGAGACGCCGCGGGCGATGCGCGACAACTCGCTGCGCTCATCGGTGGTGACCCGATGGGGCACACCGGAAATGATCCGCTCGAAGTTGGAGAAGGAATCCTTGATCTGAGGGCCATTGCCCGTGATCACAAATTCGCGGATGCCCTTGTCGTGCCATGAACCGCGCATCTTGAACACGTTCAGGGCGCGGGCCATCTCCCCGCGGATCTCCACGTACTGCAGCAACAGGATCGTGTCGGTGATCGTGGAGATGTGGGAGTCGGTGATCGAATGGCTGCCCATGAACTCCTCGGAGGTGTTCGTGAAGAAGCCCGCAATCTCCTCCTGCTTGGCGTAGCCGGTCACCCCAATCACGAACTGACGGAAGGCGTTGTGGCTAACACCGCGCGCAAGAGCAGAGAGGGAGTCGATCGCCATCCGCGACGGCTTGAACTGGCTGATCTCCGTCTTGATGATCTGCAGGTGATCTTCCAGACCCGTGGATTCGGGGTAGGCGCAAATGATCTTGAGCAGCCCGTCCTGCTCCATCTGCTCGAAGTCGATGCCCCAGCTGGTGCCGTTGCGCAGCAGTTGGGCGCGCGACTCCTCGTAGGCAAACAGGATGGCGCGTTCCTTGTTGCGGCAGGCGTCTTCGATGAATTTGGAGACGAGCATCGTCTTGCCCGTTCCCGTGGCGCCGGTGGCGAGGATGATCGAATCTTTGAAGAAACCACCGCCGCACATCTCGTCCAGGCGGGGCACACCGGAGCTGACCCGAACGTTGGACGAGCGCTGGGTGAGGCGCATCGCCCCGAGCGGGAAGATGCTGATGCCATGGGTTCCCATGGTGAAGGGGAACTCGCCCTTCATATGGGTGGTGCCCCGCAGCTTGAGAATCTCCAGGGTGCGCCGACGCCGCTCCCCCTCGAGCACGTTGCGAAGAATCACCACATTGTCGGAGACGAATTCCTCAACGCCATAGCGGGCAATCGGGCCGTACTCGTCAATTCGTTCGGTGGTCATCACCGTGGTGACGCCGATTTCCTTGAGCCTTGCAATCAGCCGAAAGATCTCACGGCGCACCACGAACACAGCGTCGTACTGCTGGAACACCGCCGTGATCGAATCAATCGCGACGCGCTTCGCCTTGTATTTGCGAATGGCGTAGTTGATCCGCTCGATCAAACCGGAAAGATCAAAACTGCCGGCCACGTCCTGGCCGTCCGGATCCGGTGAGGCATCGAGGATGAACAGCTTGTCCTGCTCAACCATCTCCTGGAGGTTCCAGCCGAAACTGGCGGCGTTGCGCAGGATGTCGAGGGGTGATTCCTCGAAGGTGACGAAGATGCCGGGTTCGTCGAACTGCTTGATGCCGTTGTGGAGGAAGTGCAGCGAAAACACCGTCTTGCCGGTGCCGGACGTGCCGCTGATCAGCGTGCTGCGGCCGATCGGCAGACCGCCCTGGCACACATCATCGAAGCCCTCGATCCCTGTCGGGAGTTTTTGAACCTGCATCTGAGGCTGACCGCTGGTCGGAGGGAACTGCATGGCAACCATCTATGACTTGACCGTAGTGAGCAGGAGATGAACCGTGCTGGAGCGCACCATGTCGCTTAAGGATCCGACGTGATCGACGTGTCGGTCTCCTCATCGACCGCATCGATCAAGCTCGAACTGAGCGACGTATCAGACAGCTCGTCGTAAAGCAGATCCAGACCGATCAGCACCCGCTCGCGATCGGAGAGGTCACCGATGATGCGGCGCACCGGCGGGGGAAGAATCTTGGACAACGTTGGCGTTGCCAGGATCTTGTCTTCCTCCGCCAGTTGCGGATTTTTGAGCACATCAATCACCTTGAGGGCATACACCCCCCGGAATTCGGTCTCGAGGATGTTGCGCAGCGTTTTCAACGCCCGCATCGAATTGGGCGTGTTGCCCGCCACGTAGAGCTTGAGGATGTAGGTCTTGCGGGGACTCATGACGACTCCTCCGAGGCATCGAGCTGATCCGTCGGGCGACGTACACGGCTGGAAGCCGTGCCCGACAGAGGAAGATCCGGCGGAATGGAGCGCCGGTACATCTCACACAGATGCGCCATCACATCAAGAAGCGCAAGTCGGTAATCCTGAAGAAAGTCATGTTTGTGGCCCTCCAGACTCAGTTGTTTCCAGAATTCATCGATGAGATCCACGTGGATCTCAACGGTGCGGGTGATCGGCAGATCACTGAAAAAAGCGGTGTTGACAAAACTTTCCAAGGCCTGATTGGCCGCGGCCGGATCGCTGAAGTAGCTCGCCAGAAGATCTCTGTAGGTGCGTTGGAGCGACAGCAGCAGATCCCGGCGCTCCTCGGGGGGCAGGCTGCCCAGGAAGCGCGATGGATCTCGCTTGTAGAAGACCCCGAGGTAGCCGAGTCGCTCCTGCAGGCGATCGGAGAGGTTGCTGACGGCGCGGGAGGAGGAGCTGCTGTCGTCCTGGCGTCCATCGGCGCGCCCCTGGCGCAGAAAACGCGAAATGGCCGCATCAACGTTGTATCCCAGCTGCGCCAGCTGGTCGTCGGGCAGATGCAGCTCCTCGGGGTGGTAGTCCACCTGACCCTTCACCTCCCCAACGATCACGGCAGGGAAGAGCAGACCCGCCGCCAGCAGTTGCTCCTTGACCTCAGCGTCGAGCAAGCTCTGCTCGAGCACCACAGCGTCAACATCGTCCTGGCGGGGTCCGAGGACAGCTGCCAGGGTCTCCCCAGGATCAACCGTCAGAACAACAGACTCGTAACGGTTGGCCGGCAGCCAGGGGCGGCAGGCTTCCACCAGGGCTGGGCTGGCCAGCAAGAGAGCAACAGTGAGGGCCGGCCTGGCCATCCGAGCATCCGCAGCGTCGAGGTATCTGAATCTTGACGATGGGGCGCGTCAGAGACGAAGATCTTTGTTTGTCTTTCGATTGCGGCTCAGGCCTGAATCGGTTCTCCGAGCCTGAACGCGTCTTTTCACCTTATGGCCGACACCAAACCATCCGCGGAACAGAGCCGGACCTACGCCATCGTTGAGGCGTCGGGCACCCAGATCTGGCTGCAGCCCAACCGCTACTACGACATCGATCGGCTCCAAGCTGAGGTGGATGACACCATCAAGCTTGAGAACGTTCTGCTGGTGAAGGACGGCAAGGGCACCACCCTCGGCCAGCCCTACGTCAAGGACGCCACCGTGTCCCTGAAGGTGATGGCCCATCGCCGCGGACCCAAGGTGATCGTTTACAAGATGCGCCCCAAAAAGAAAACCCGCCGCAAGAATGGTCACCGGCAGGAACTCACTCGGGTGATGGTTGAGTCCATCTCCGTGGGCGGCAAGGCCATCAGCTGACCTCTCCCCCTCGCCCCATCAACCGCCCCACCAGCATCTCTTCCCATGGCACATAAAAAAGGCACAGGCTCAACCCGTAACGGCCGCGACTCAAACGCCAAACGTCTTGGCGTGAAGGCCTACGGCGGCGAAACCGTCACCGCCGGTTCCATCCTGATCCGCCAGCGCGGCACCTCCGTTCTGCCCGGCGTCAATGTGGGCAAAGGCAAGGACGACACCCTGTTCGCCCTCACCGACGGCATCGTGAAGTTCGAATCCATCCGCCGCGGCCTGCGCAACCGCAAGCGCATCAACATCACTGCAGCGGTCTGAATTTCAAGGCGAACGTCAATTCAAAGCCCCGATGCCAGCTGGCATCGGGGCTTTTTTGTTAGCAGCTTGTGTTGCCGCAGCCTCAGGAACGCCGGTAGAGGCGGGCCGTGATCAACAGGGGGTGAAACACCTCCAGGAACTGAGCCTGCAGGGTGCGGAAAAACCCATCCACCAGGGCAGGATCATCGAAATGGAAGGGGTACTCGCCCTGGTGGCCTTTGAAGAAGTACCAGTTCAGAAGCGCGATGGCCCCGGGGGCCATCCGCTGGTGAAACTCCAGCAACTGCGCCGAGGGATCCGGCAGGTGTTCCAGCACATCGAGGCAGACCACCGCATCGAAACGAACATCGCCTGTGCTGCTGAGGTCGCGATGCACCGAGAGCTTGTCCGCCAGCCCCAGGCTTTGCGCCCGTTGCTGAACAAAAGCCTGGTTGTGGGGATTGAGGTCGACAAACCAGACGTGATCGACCTCCGGCAGCGCCGCCGCTGATAGGGCGTGGGTGCCGATGCCACCACCGAAATCCAGCACCTGGCCCTGCACCGCCATGCCCTGCAGCCGCAGCGTGTCGGCGATGTAGTCCGCACTGGAGAGGTGCCAGGCCGCCAGCTCCAGCAGGTGTCCCGTGCCCACCGCGTCCTCATAGAAGGCAGTGGCGTCCTCCGGCCGGAACGCACCGGGATGCAGATCCGCAAGGTCGTCGGTGCTGCTGGGCAGACGCTGCTCAAGCTGGTCCAGCGTCAGGTCGAGGTAGCGGCTGAGGTGTTGCTTGATGCCCAAACCGTCCGCCAGGAATGCGGAGACGTCCACGTCCGTGCTGCTGCGGAGCTGGGGCATGGATGGGCATCAGGGAGCGGCCAACCTACGCAGCCGGCGGAATGCAACAGTCAGGGCACCCTGCTCCAGCCCCGGTGAACGGCCCCTTCGGCTTCGTGGTGATCGACAAGCCCGCAGGCCTCACCTCCCACGCCTGCGTCAGCCGCCTGCGCCGCAGCTATGGCCTCAAGCGCGTGGGCCATGGCGGCACCCTTGATCCTGCCGTCACCGGGGTTCTCCCCATTGCCCTAGGGCCGGCGACCCGATTGCTGCCCTACCTCCCCGGGGAGAAGACCTACACCGGGGTGATTCAGCTGGGCCGGCGCACCAGCAGCGACGATCTGGACGGAGAGCTCCTGGAACAGCAGGCCTGGCCATCCCTTCGTGAAGCCGAGCTCAACAGCAGCCTGGAGGCGTTCCGGGGCGCGATTGAACAACGTCCTCCGCAGGTCTCCGCCGTCCATGTGGATGGCGAACGGGCCCACGCCAGGGCACGGCGCGGTGAAGCCATGGATCTGCCGCCACGGGCCGTCACCGTGCACCGGCTGGAGCTGTTGGATTGGAATGCGGCCCTGGGGCAGCTAAGCATCGAGGTGCACTGTTCCGCCGGCACCTACATCCGCTCGATCGCCAGGGATCTGGGGGACCGCATCGGCTGCGGAGGTTGTCTGGCCTCCCTGCGCCGCACCCAAGCCCTGGGGTTCCATGCGCATCAGGCCCATCCCCTGCCGGAGCGAGATGCTGTGCCGCCCGATCCCCTCTCGCCGCTGCTGGCCCTGGGGGCCCTGCCCCGACGTGATCTCAGCGAAGCCGAGCAGATCGACTGGCGCTGCGGCCGACGCATCGCGATGGATCCAGGGCCTGGAGAGGCGGTGGTGGTGTGCAATGCGGATGGAAGCATGGCCGGCATCGGCCACCGCGAGAGCGAAGATCTGCTGCGACCCAAGGTGGTCTTCGATGCAGCAGGCTGAAACCAACAGGTCGCTCAGTACTCTCCGAGCGCATCCCGCCCTGCCCTGACGCGATGGCTGGCCACAGCAAATGGTCCCAGATCAAACGCACCAAGGCCGTCGTCGACGCCAAACGTGGTGCGGTGTTCACCCGGCTGGGGCGGGAAATCATGGTGGCGGCCCGTGCCGGAGCCGATCCCGCCGGGAATTTTCAGTTGCGGACTGCCATCAGCAAAGCCCGTGCCGCTGGGGTGCCCGCCTCCAACATCGAGCGGGCCATCGCCAAGGGGTCAGGTCAGGCCGGTGATGGGGCCCAACTGGAGGAGGTGCGCTACGAGGGCTATGGCCCCGGCGGCATGGCGGTGCTGGTGGAAGCGCTCACGGACAACCGCAACCGCACCGCGGCAGATCTGCGGCTGGCCTTCAGCAAGAACGGCGGAAACCTGGGGGAAAACGGCTGCGTGGCCTACCTGTTTGAACACCGCAGCGAAGTGATCCTCAACGCCGGTTCCGACGACGAGGAACGGCTGCTGGAAAGCCTCCTGGAGCTGGACGCCGATGGCTATGAGCTCTTGGACGAGGCCGTGATGGTGCATGGCCCCTTTGAGGCATTGGAGAGCCTTCAGGACGGCTTGCGACGGGCTGACTGGGATGTTCGGGAGTGGGGCCATCACTGGTCCGCCCAGACCAGCGTCTCAGTGAGCGATCCCGAGACCGCCCGCAGCTGCCTCAAGCTGCTGGATGCCCTCGAGGGGCTCGACGATGTGCGCAGCGTCAGCGCCAACCTTGATCTGGCCGAGGGGCTGGAGATCGACTGACGCACCGGCTTTCAGAACCACGTCGGAAACAAAGCCAAGCTGAGACAGGGGACCCAATGGCTCTGCTTGAAGCTGGCACGTCCATTGAATGAAGTGGCCAACTGTTTTACGTTCCGGATGACAAGGTTTCTCAGCTTTGGCGGCCCCTCTCTCCAATTGCAAAGCTTTACCCCAGGACAAGCGACGCAGCTGCAGGCGCCAGCAGTCCAAGGATCTGCAGTTGGGCTGGTTAGATGAATTGGGTGCCTCCGGACAGAAAGGCAAAGAGGCCTGGCAGGTGCAGCTATGGCTTGGGATTTTTCCAATCCACCGAAGGCAGCTTGGCAATCCGGCCTTGTTGCACAACACCGTTGGCACCATTCGGTCGCATCTGGGCAGCACTTACGGCCAAATGCTCCAGTCAATGCTGCTCGATCCCGCCCTTCAGATTTCTCTGAATGGACCTTCCAATCACCGAAAGAAACCCAACGAAAACCTGGCGAGAGAGCTGCTGGAGCTCTTCTCTCTGGGAGAAGGCAACTACAGCGAAGCCGATGTAAAGGAGGCTTCACGAGCTCTCACTGGCTATCGCCTGGGTCCTAACGGTCAGATGGCGCTCAAGCACCGTCGCCATGATCCAGGCCCTCACACAATCCTTGGACGCACGGACTCCTTCGATGCGACCAAACTTGCTGACTGGTTGACCAAGCAGCCGGCCACCGCTCGTCACGTGACACGCCGGGTGTGGCGACGTTGCATTGGGACTGACCCTTCACCAACACACCTTGAGGCAATCGCCTCCGCCTGGCGGGATGTCGATCTCTCCCTGCCCTGGCTGATGCAAGCCTTGGCCGAATCCCCTGAGGCTGAGCAGAGCAAACGCCAGGGTCTGCGTCTTGTGGACCCCCTTGAGCTGGTCATACGCAGCCTGCAATTGCTGGACAGCCCACACCCCGATGCACTTGCCATCAGCTTGCGGGGGTTGCGGGCCATGGGGCAGGCCCCCTTTGAACCACCCTCGGTCAAGGGTTGGCCCGTCAATGAAGAGTGGCTGAACCTGCGTTGGTTACAGGCCCGTCGACGCACCCTTCAACAGCTACTGGCAGATGAAGAGGTTTGGGACACACGCCAGTTACCGAAAACCCTGGCCACCAGCCTCACCGATCTGCCTCCTCTGGCTCTGGCATTACCGACGGCGGCCGATCGCGACAGCGTCGCTGCCCTGTTCGCTGATCCGATCTGGCAGCTGGGTCTCTCCCCTGCCTTGCCCTGATGTCTGAGTTGCATCTGTCCCGCCGAAGCCTGCTGTCTGGTGTTGCTGCCGCTGCAGCGACCGGTGGTTTGGGTGCATTGGCGCAAACATTCGCATCCGGTCGAGGGACATCGGCTTCAAACCATGTGCTGGTGCTGTTGGAATTGCGCGGCGGCAACGACGGCCTAAACACCCTCGCGCCGATCCATGATCCCGCTTATCGCCAGGCCAGACCAACCCTGGCGTTGGGTGATGACGCCATTGCTCTTACCGATGGCCTCGCCTTAAACCCAGCCCTGGCTTCGTTGGAACCTCTCTGGCGTCGTGGCCGCCTGGGTTTTGCGCTCGGCGTGGGTTGGTCGCATCCAAATCGCAGTCATTTCAAGGCGGCCGATCAATGGGCCGTCGGCGATCCATCCGGCGAAGGAGCTGGCTGGCTGGCAAGGGCCTACAACGTTCGCAAACAGGCAGGGCCGCTCGTCGCTCTGCATGCCACCGGGTGTGCGGCGATGGAAGGAGGTTCTCCTCTGGCTTTGCAGCTTGGGACTGCTCAATTGCAGGGCCGTCTCTCGCTCATGCCGAACCGTCTGGCGATGGATGCCAGTCCAGTGCTTCGCCAGATGATTGCCCTGGAATCAGCCGGTGCCAGGGAGATTGAGAGATTGCGCGGTGCCCTGGCACCGCCGCCTGTGGGTCTGAACTTACCGCCGGGTGATCTGAGCCGGCAAGTGAAGCTGGCACTACGCCTGCTTGGTAGCGGTCAATGCCCACCAGTGTTGGCATTAGCCCAGGGCGGCTATGACACCCACGGCAATCAGAAGCGCCGGCATCAGCGAGTGCTAAAAAATTTGGCCCACGCTCTAACGGCCTTGGATGCCGGTCTGCGAGCCATGAAACAACGGCCTCAGATGACCCTCTTAGCGGTGAGTGAATTCGGGCGCAGGCTGCGGGAAAACGGTTCCGGCGGAACGGATCACGGCAGTGCGTCGGTGGCCTTTTTGATGGGTGACCGAATCCCAAGTCGGTTGTTGGGCACCTATCCCAGCCTCCAAAACCTGGATGAACGAGGTGATCTGAGGCCCACACAGTCGCCCGAACAGCTCTACCGCCATGTCTTAGCCATGGGCTAACGGCATCTCATCAGCGCCAAACGCCTCCTTGAAGTCTGCTGTCAGCAAATCCGAACCAAAGCTTGCGCCACTGAGCCTTGGGCAACCCCATCGCTAGGCCGTGGACATCCCTTCTGGAGGATCACCATGTCCATGAAACAGCTGGAGACGTTCATGTCGCGGGTGCAGAGCAACGACTCCCTACGCGATGAGGTGCAGCGCTGCGGCAAGGACAACTCCTGCGTGGTCAAGGTCGGTGCCAAACATGGTCACAAGTTCTCCCCGTCCCACCTGAGCCGCTGGCAAAAGGAACACTGAAATCCAACCAGCCCGGCGGCCGGGCCCCCCTCAGGGGGTCCCGCTCGCCTGCTCCTCTGTGCCATCGGGTTGCTGACGAATCATCCGCGCCAGCATCTGCAACTTGGCATTTTCTGATTCCGAGGCCCGTGTGGCCATCCAGGCACTGGCCGCCTTCTGCTGAGCCAGCTGCTGCACAAGCGCCAGAGCCGTCTCGCGCAGCTGCTCGAGGTCCTCACACTCCTGGATGAAGCGCGTCCAGCGTTCCGCCTCAAAGCTCTGCTCAAGACGCCGTTCCACCGGGTCGATGCTCATCGCCTCTGATTTGGGCTGTTCAGGCTAGAGCCGCTGCATCGCACCAGAGCCAGACATTGGGATGAGTCAGCAGCCAACTGGCGGGCAGCGCAGGATCCGGCTCTTTCAAGGCCAACAACCGCTTGAGGATTCCGGCCTTGGCGGTGCCGGTCACCACCAGATGAATCTCGGCAGCCTCGAGAATTTCCCGCAGGCCCAAGGTGATGGCCCGCTGGGGCACAGCCTCAACGCAACCATCGAAGAGCGCCGCGTTCTGATGCCGGGTTGCGGGCGTCAGCACCACCTCATGGCAGTGCTGATTAGGGGGACAGGGCGGCTCGTTGAAGCCGACATGACCATTGCTGCCAAGCCCCAGGAGCTGTAATCCGATGCCCCCGCAGCGCGTGAGCTGCTCGCCATAGCGCCTCGCAGCGGCCGATCCGTCAGTGGCGGTGCTGTCGGGAAGATGCACCGCTGAGACGGGCAAGCCCAGGGGTGCAGCAAGGTGATGGGTCATGTAGGCCCTGTAGCCCCGGGGATCGTCCGCCGAAAGTCCGAGGTATTCGTCCAGATTGAAGCTGCACCATCGGGCCCGCAGGGCCTCCAGCTCATCGGCAGACCACGACAGCAGCCGTTCCACCAGGGTGCGGTAAAGCGGCTCCATCGTGCGTCCCGTGGCCAGGCCCAAGGGCTTCAGGGGATCAGGCCCCTGCCAACTGCGCAGATGACGCTCCAGATGGGCCGCCAGCACAGCGCAGAGATCCGTGTCACTGGAATGGCGTTGCAGACGACAGGGAAACCGTGCCAATGGGCGAGACCGGCATGTCTCTCCAGAGTGGCTTCGTTGGGGGCTTCAGCGCCAGCGATGGGTCGTGGTGCGGCTGGTAGGGAACAACCTCAGCCCCGCGGTAGTAGTGCCGAAGAATCGAGCGGAAGTGAGCCCCCAGCTCCGCCAGACCATGGGCTCCCCACTGACTCATGCCAACGCCATGGCCATAGCCCTGGCCCTTCACCAGCAGCTGGAGTCCGCCAGCGGACCAACGACGCACCGACGTCTTGCTGACCAGCACCGGCGGAGGGGCCACCAACAGGGGCGGCCGTGCTCCCCGCTGGCGGGCCGCCGATGCGGTGATCCGATCAATGCGGGAGCCCGGGCGGGCGGTTGCAGTCACCCGCCGCACCGGAAGCTCCACGGGAGAACGCTGCCCCCCCGCCACCATCTCAAAGTTCACCAGTGTGCTTTTGAGTCCCAACCGCTTGCGCAGCTCGCCGCCGCTGAGCACCAGCGATCCGCGGGGCCCGCGCAAGCGGGCCTCACGCACCCGTCCGCTGGCGGAACGACTCAGCACCTCAACGTCCTGGAGCCCACCGGTTTCGGGCAGCCGCTGACGCAGCCCAGACGAATCAAACCATTGTTCCCAGCGGTGCACCGGGCTGTGCTGATCGTGATCGGGGACGCTGACCAGATAGGGATGCTGGCGGCGCCAGACCATCCCACTCGCCTCGGTCACGCCGCCAGAACTGCTGTGGAAGACGGCATCGATGAGGCGACCCCCATGCACGAGCACCAGCGAACGGGTGCTCGCCACCGCCGTGCGTGTGCTCGGCGTTTCCGACTCCACGCCGCGGTACACCTGACTCGCCACCGTGGCCTTCACATCCCAGGCACCACCGCGACTGCGCTGTTTCAACGCATAGGTGCGCGCGGCCACGGCCTGGGCCTGCAGGGCAGCCAGGGGCCAGCGGTGGGGCATTTCGCTGCCGACAACACTGGCGAGATAGGTCTCAACGCCCAGGCTGTTGACCACCCGCAAGGTGCCGCCGCGGCCGCTGACGCGGAGCACACCCCGGTAGCGACGCCCTCCCAACCAGATGCCCCGTGGATCGTCGTTCTGCACCGTCACCAGGGTGCTGGGGGCCAGCCGCATCGATCGGCCATCCACAGTGGCGCTCAGGCGGGCCCCTTGAAGGCTGAGCTGCAGCCGCTGTGGCCGTCGCTCGCCGCCGGGGAGTCCCTGCACCCGCAGCGGCAGTGCACCATCGGAGCGCAGGCTGACCCGGTTGCTCTCCTGCAGCAGCACGCGCATCTGCGGCTCGCGGCCGCGGGCCAGCGCCACCGGTGATGGACCGATCACAGCGACGAGCACCAGACCGACGGCAATGGAGGCGCGGCGCACGCTGGAGATCAACAGGCGCCCCAGTGTGCCGCCTGTGCCGGGGTTCAGCCAGATGGCAGCATGAGCCTTGAGGAGCACCGGCCTTGCAGGTCACATTTCTCGGTACGAGTTCTGGGGTACCCACCCGGGCCCGCAACGTTTCAGCCGTGGCTCTGCGCTTGCCGCAGCGCTCGGAGATGTGGCTGTTCGACTGCGGCGAGGGAACCCAACATCAGTTTTTACGCAGTGACCTGCGACTGTCGCAGCTGCGTCGGGTGTTCATTACCCACATGCATGGCGATCACCTGTTCGGCCTGCCTGGTCTGCTCGCCAGCCTCGGGCTCGCCGGCAGCAGCGCCGCAGGGGTGGATCTCTACGGACCGGACCCGCTGGAGAGTTACCTCAATGGTGTGTTGCGCACCAGCTCCACGCGGATCGGCTATCCCCTCGCTGTCCACAGGGTCCGGGATGCAGCCGAGCAGGGCACGCTGCTGTTCGAGGACGACGACTTCACGGTGCGCTGCACCCCGCTCACCCACCGTGTGCCGGCCTACGCCTACCGCATCGAACAGAAGCCCCTGGCCGGTCGCTTCGACATTGAGAAAGCACGGGAACTCAACATCCCGCCCGGCCCCGTGTACGCCCAGTTGAAGCGGGGTGAAACGGTGACCCTGGAGGACGGTCGCAGCATCGACGGCACCAGCCTCTGCGGTGAGGAACGGCCCGGCGTGAGCGTCGTCTATTGCACCGACACCGTGTTCTGCGAGGCGGCCGTCGAGCTTGCGCGCGGCGCGGATCTGCTGATCCATGAATCCACCTTTGCCCATGGCGAGGCGGAGATGGCGTTCCAGAAACAGCACTCCACCAGCACCATGGCTGCCCAGACGGCCGCCGAAGCGGGTGTGGGGCAGCTGGTGCTCACCCACCTCAGCCCGCGCTACGTGCCTGGCAACCCGGTCACGCCCCAAGACCTGTTGGACGAGGCCAAGGCGATCTTCCCCAACACGCTGCTGGCCAAGGACTTCCTCAGCATTGACGTCAAACCACGCTGCAACAGTTCGTGATCCGGCCACAGAGGGTCACTTCCCCGTGATACAAGAGCTTGGTGCGGTGAATGCGTCACACCCCCTTACCTTCATGGCCTCTGTGTTCTCTTCCTTGCGACGGTCCCTGAAGGGACTGCTGGTCCTCATCCCGGTGCTGATTGGTTTAGCCGTTATCTCTCCGGCTCAGGCGGCCCAGTGGGACGCTGAGACCCTGACGGTTCCGGCAGATCCCTCCGGCACAGAGGTGACCTTCAGCGATCGCGAAATCGATGCTGGCCGCAAGGTGTTCAACACCAGCTGCGGCACCTGCCACGCCGGTGGCATCACCAAGACCAACCACAACGTGGGCTTGGATCCTGAGACCCTGGCCCTGGCCACCCCGGCCCGCGACAACGTTGAGGCCCTGGTCGATTACATGAAGGACCCCACCTCCTATGACGGTGAGTACAGCATTGCTGACCTTCACCCCAGCATGCGCGACGCTGAGCTCTATCCCGCCATGCGCGACCTCGATGACGAGGATCTGCGCCTGATGGCCGGTTACATCCTGGTGTCCCCCAAAGTCCAGGGCAGCGCCTGGGGTGGCGGCAAGATCTACTTCTGAGCAGCTTCCGCCGATCAACTCCGATCAAAAATTGTCTGTCCCCGGCGGCCTCAGGTCGTCGGGGCTTTTTGCTGGGGACTCACCTGCTCAGGGGCCATGGAGTTGGGATGGCGGCTGTACCACCACTCCTGCAGATCCCGGCTGAAACGAACAGAGAACAGGGTCAGCACGGTGGGTGTGGGCCGGCCCCCTGGCTGCAGCAGTTCCACGGCGTAGGAGGGGCAACGCCTGGCCGCCAGGTCGGGAACAAACCGCCGTCCGATCCGTCGCCAGCTCGGCTCCTTGCTGCGCCAGGCCAGACGACAGCAGGGCCAGGGCAGTTCTTCACGATCAAACAACCGGCAACAGGGCCCGATGACGCGGAAGCTGTACTGACCGCCGGGGCTGGTGTGAACGCTGCCGCGCACCAGAAGATCGTCGACTTCGGGGCGGCTCACGGCAGGAGAAGACAAGGGACACGCATGGAAGACGACCAGACCAAAAAAAACCACCCCCGAAGGGGTGGTTGAGGACACGTCCAGTTGAAGGACAGAGGCTCAATAGAGCTCTTCTTCGGCGTGGGTCTTGATGGTGCAGTCGCTGGTGGGGTAGGCGACGCAGGTCAGCACGAAACCAGCTTCGATCTGGTCGTCGTCCAGGAAGCTCTGGTCGGACTGGTCGACGGTGCCAGCGGTGATCTTGCCGGCGCAGGTGGAGCAAGCGCCAGCGCGGCAGGAGTAGGGGAGGTCGATGCCCTGCTCTTCAGCAGCGTCGAGGATGTACTGGTCGTCGGGCACTTCGATGGTCTTGTTCAGACCTTCGCTCTCGGAGACCAGGGTGACCTTGTAAGAAGCCATGATTGATGAATGCGTACAGGGTTCCGGAAAACCCGGTCCTGCAGAACGCCACATTTTTACTTCAAATAGGTGCTCAACCTGACGATTCCGGGGCCACTGGGGAGGAGGACCAATCGGAGACCCCACTCTGATAAGCCTGGCTTATAGGGCTAGGTCTAGCGGCGGCGGATCTCAAGCAGCCCCCAGCGGCCCTGTGCCGCCTCGGCGGTGACCAACCAGCCCAAGCCCCCCAGCACCTCCTTCAGGCGCGGTGCCTGATCCACGAGGAGACCACTGAGCAGAGCGCGCCCATCGGGCTGAAGCAACCCCTCAAACCCCGGGGAGAGGGCTTCAATCACAGGAGCCAGGATGTTGCAGAGCAGCAGATCGGCGCGGCGGGGGGAGAGCAGCTCGCTCAGGGTCTCCACTGAACCGAGGGCCACCTGAAGCTCAGCCTCCGATCGATCATTGAGGCCGCGGTTGTCCGTCGTGGCACGCACCGCCAGGGAATCGGTGTCAGCGGCCACCACCGACTCCGCACCCAAGCCGAGCGCAGCAAGGCCCAGCACCCCGCTGCCGCAGCCCAGATCGGCCACAAGCGACCCCACGGGAGGCGACTGCTCCAAAGCTTCCAGGCAGAGCCGGGTGGTGGGGTGGCTTCCAGTGCCGAAGGCACTGCCCGGGTCCATCTTGATCACCAGCCGGTCGGCATGCTCCGGCGGAACCTCCAGCCAGCCAGGCAGGATCAACAGCCCCGTACCGACGGGATCGGCCTGCCAATGCTGTTTCCAGCTGAGGCTCCAATCCTCGTCGGCCACATCGTCCCAGTGCCCAGCGGGCAGGCTGAGTCCAAAGGGCTCCGCCAGCGGCTGCAGGCTGGCGACCAGCTCCCGCCGCTGAGGCTCCGGCCACTCCGGTTTCGGGAGCCAGACCAACAGCGTCTTGCGATCAGGCGTTTCCGGCGCATGCTGCACCGCATGGCGATGCAGCCCCAGATCCGTCAGTTTCCACACCAGCGACTCCTCCAGCTCCGGAGGACACGGGAGTGTGAGACGCCACCACATCAGAGCGTGACCGGGTGAGCTTCCTGGATGCCATCGATGGCCGTGATCGTCTGCAGCAGATCTGCTGGGATCGGATCATCGATGCTGAGCACCATCACCGCATCGCCACGCACGATCTTGCGGCCCACCTGCATGGAGGCGATGTTGACGTTGTGTTCGCCCAGCAGAGAGCCCAGGTGACCAATGATTCCGGGCATGTCCCGGTGCCGGGTGAACAGCATGTGGCTGCTGGGGGTCACATTCACAGGGAAGGCATCGATGCTGGTGATGCGCAGATCGCCATCGGCAAAGACGGCACCGGTGACGCTGCGGCTGCCCTGATCACCACGGGTGGTGATTTGCAATGAGCCTCCGGCGAAGTCGCGGCTGCTCTCATCCTTCACCTCCAGCACCTGAATGCCGCGGGCCTTGGCTTCGAGCGAGGCATTCACGAAGTTGATGCTGTCACCCAGGCCAGCGCTGAGCAAACCCTTCAGGGCAGCAATCACCAGAGGCTGGGAGGGATGGCTGGCGAATTCACCTTGCAGGCGCAGTTCCATCTCCTTCACATGACCGCCAGCCAGCTGACTGACGAGCAGACCGACCGTCTCGGCGAGCTGGAGATGGGGCTTGAGCCGCTCCATGATCTCGGCACTGAGGCCGGGAATGTTGACCGCACTACGGGCCGGCAGACCCAGCAGCACATCACGGATCTGCTCCGCCACATCGATCGCCACATTCTCCTGGGCCTCTTCCGTCGATGCACCGAGGTGGGGCGTCAGCACCAGACCACGCTCCACCGCCCGCAGGGGGGAGTCTTCCGCCAGGGGCTCACTGGCGTACACATCCAGGCCCGCACCGGCGATCACACCGTTGTCGATGGCTTCAGCGATCGCCGCCTCATCCACCACGCCGCCGCGGGCGCAGTTCACGATCCGCGCCGTGGGCTTCATCGTGCGCAGCAGCTCCGCATTCACCAAGTTCTCGGTGTCCTTGGTGCGCGGGATGTGCAGGGTGACGTAATCGGCGGAGCGGAACAGCTCATCCAGCTCCAGCAGCTTCACCTGCATCCGTTGAGCCCGGTCAGCAGCAATGAAGGGGTCGTAGGCGATCACCCCCATGCCCATGGCCTGGGCAACCCGGGCAACGTGGGATCCGATCTTGCCGAGACCGACCACCCCCAGAGTCTTCTTGTAGAGCTCGTTGCCGACGTATTTCTTGCGGTCCCACTTGCCGGCCCGCATGCCGCCATGGGCCTGAGGAATGTGCCGCGAGAGGGTCAGCATCATCGCCAGAGCGTGCTCCGCTGCAGCGATGGTGTTGCCCTCAGGCGAGTTCACCACCAACACACCCCGCTGGGTGGCGGCAGGCACATCAACGTTGTCGACGCCGACGCCGGCACGGCCGATGATCTTGAGCCGGCTCGCCGCCGCGATCACCGCTGCGGTCACCTGGGTGCCAGACCGGATCATCAATCCGTCGTACTCACCGATGATCCCGATCAGCTCCTCCTCTGAAAGGCCGGTGCGCTGATCCACCTGCGCCACTTGGCCAAGGATGTCGATCCCGGCCTGGTCGATCGGATCGGAGACAAGAACTTTCGTCATCGAAAGGCGCAGAACTGCCGCGGTGAACTGTAGAGATCGACATCCACCACCCCCTCCAGTTCGATGCACAGGGTTCAGAATTCAGCGCATTGGATCTGAATGCCCCATGCCCGTCTGTGTGATGGTGATGGCCGATGCCCCTGCGGCGGAAGGCCTGACCCAGCGGCTCCGGGACACCGATCTGCCGCTGCTGAAGTGTCTGACAATCCCCCCAGAGGGGGATGCCATCGATAAGGTTGCCCTGCTGAACCCCAACCTCACGCGCCAACAGCGCCAGCGGGGCATGGCCCGCTGGCTGATGCCCTTCGGTTTCCTGGCAGGGGTCACCTTCACCAAGATCACCACCCTCACCACCTTCGCCAGCTTTGGCCCCTGGGGTGAAACCCTGATCGGCGGCCTGCTGGGCATGGGCTCCGGCCTGATGGGGAGCTATGCCGCAGCCGCCAGCGTGGATTCAGACAACGATGCAGGCGTGCGAATCCTGCGCAACCGCCGCGACGAAGGACGCTGGCTGGTGCTGCTGGAAACACCCAATGGCATCGAGGCCCCCTGGCAGGTGATTCAAAAGTCGCGGCCGCAGCAGGTGGTTCGCCTCGACGACCTGTGATGCTGCCCCGGGAGGAGCTGCTGGCGGGGGCCCAGAACCAGGAAGGGCTGACGGTGCTGGTCGATCTCGCGGAGCAGGTGTTGCGCACCTGGCAACCGGCCTGGAGTCCCTTTCTCAGCGCACCGCTGCGGGAGGAAGCCTTGGCACGCCTGGGCAGCCTCAGTGAATTGACCTGGATCAGTGATGGCGGCTATCCAGGCGCCGAACGCCAACGGCTGCTCTGCCACCGTCGCGACGACAGCCCTGATCCAGCAGCCCCGGTTCAAGGCCTGCTGATTGAAGGCAATTTCCTCTTCGACCCCCTTTCCCCCGAGGACCTGCGCGAAGCGTTGCAGACCATGGGGGTCGATGCAGACAACATCGGCGATCTCTGGGTGCGCGGCGATCGCGGCGGGCAAGGGATCTGCACCCCCAGTGCTGCCGAAGCCCTGCATGGCCGCCTGGGTGCCGTGCGCGAGGTCGAGATTCGCTGCGAGTCCCGTCCTCTGGAGCAGTTGCAGCAGCCTGTACAAAGAAGCGTCCGCACCCTGCAAACGGTGGAGGCCTCCTGTCGCCTGGATGCGATTGCATCAGCAGGATTCGGGCTGTCACGAGCCAAGATCGTGACCCACGTCAAAGCCGGGCGCCTACGGCTCAACTGGGGCAACGTGCGTCAAGCCAGCCGTGAACTGGTGGTGGGCGACCGGCTGCAGCTGCAGGATCGCGGCTCGGTGGAGGTGCTCTCACTCACGCGCACCAAACGGGAACGCTGGCGCGTTGAACTGCGCCGCAGTTGAGTTAAGCCGCCCACCAGCTGCTACTGTTCAGCCTTGGTCGATGAAATCACGAGATTTCAAATTGATCGATGTCGGGCGATTAGCTCAGGGGTAGAGCACTACATTGACATTGTAGGAGTCACTGGTTCAAATCCAGTATCGCCCACTTTCCCTGTAGGGACTGCGTTTTCGAACTTCAGACCTCGCGATGACACGCACGATTGTCGTTGGCTTGGGTCGCTCAGGTTTGGGAGCTGCGCGTCTGCTCAAGCAGCAGAATCGCGATCTAGTTGTGTTCGAACGGGGCGATAACGAAGCCCTCCAACACACCTCGAAAAGCCTCGCCGAAGAGGGCATTCAGGTGGTTCTGGGGCAGCCCCTGACCCTGCAGAGCTTTGACGCCTGGCGCGACAACCTGGACGCAGTGGTGATCGGTCCTGGCATTCCCTGGGATCACCCAACCCTGGTCCAGCTGCGATCCGAGGGCATCCAGGTGCGGAGCGAGATGGATCTGGCCTGGCATGCCCTTCAGCAGATCCCCTGGATCGGCATCACAGGAACCAACGGCAAAACCACGGTCACCCATCTGCTCAGCCACGTGCTGGAGGCCTCAGGCCTTACGGCACCGATGGGGGGAAACATGGGCCTCTCCGCGGCAGAGCTGGCCTGCCAGATCGGCTCAGGGGCCACACCGCGGCCGGATTGGCTCGTGATGGAACTGAGCAGCTACCAAATTGAGGCAGCACCCGCCGTGGCCCCAAAGATCGGCATCTGGACCACGCTGACCCCAGACCATCTCGAGCGCCACGGCAGCCTGGAGGCCTACCGGGCCATCAAACGCGGGCTGCTTGAACGCTCGGCGTGCGCCCTGTTCAATGCCGATGATCCAGACCTGCGCCAGCAGCGCAGCAGCTGGAACCGCGGCACCTGGGTGAGCAGTGAGGGCCCGCGTCCGGACAACCAGCCCGCCGACCTCTGGATTGATGACGAGGGCATGGTGCGCAACACCACCACCCGCTTGTTTGCGGCTGATGCCCTGGTGATGCCGGGCCGCCACAACCGCCAAAACCTGTTGCTGGTGACCGCTGCTGCCCTCGAGGTCGGCCTCTCCCCCCAGCAAATCGCCGACGCCTTGCGCACCTTTCCGGGCGTACCGCACCGGCTTGAGCAGCTGGGCACGTTGGCGGGAGCCAGCGTGTTCAACGACAGCAAAGCCACCAATTACGACGCAGCCGAGGTTGGCTTGCGGGCCGTGCAGGGGCCCGTCGTGGTGCTGGCCGGGGGGCAGACCAAACAGGGCGACGCCAGTGGCTGGCTTGAGCAGCTGCAAACCAAGGCCTGCAGCCTGATCCTGTTCGGTGCGGGGGCCGATGAGCTGGCCAGCCTGGCCAAAACGGCTGGATACCCCGGCGAACTGCTGCAGTGCCCGGAGCTCGAGAGCGCTGTGAACCTGGCTGAAACGGCCGTACAGCGCCATCAAGCCTCATCGCTGCTGCTGTCACCGGCCTGCGCCAGCTTTGATCAATACAGGGATTTCGAGGCCAGAGGAGACCACTTCCGCACCCTGATCACCCCCCTGCTGGACGTCGACTGAGACCAAACGAACGCCATGGGATGCATCTGGGCCTAACGGTCCGATGATGGTGTGAAACAAGCCTTGAGACGTGGCCTTCTGGTTGATGAAAAGCGAACCCGACGCCTACGGGATCGATGATCTGCGGCGCGAGGGCACGACGTTGTGGGATGGCATTCGCAATTACCAAGCCCGAAATTTCATGCGCAGCATGGAGCTGGGCGACCGGGCTTTTTTCTACCACTCCAATTGCAAACCACCCGGGATCATCGGGCTGATGGAAGTGATGGAAACCGGTCTGGTGGACCCGACGCAATTTGATCCCACGGCCAAGTACTACGACCCCAAATCCAGCCCTGAGAAACCACGCTGGGACTGCGCACGGCTGCGATTCCTCGGCGAATTCGACGTTCTGCTCAGCCTCGACCAGCTGCGGGAGCTCTACAACGAAGAGCAGCTGCCCGTGATCAAACGCGGCAACAGGCTCTCAATCCTTCCGGTCCCCACCGATACCGCCAACGACCTCCTTTCACGGCTTGGCCAGCTCCACTGAAATCCCACTGGTCACGCTGCTGCCACGGGCCTGGATCGGCTTCAGCCGGGGGCCCTGGCGCTGTGTTGGCTTGGCGGCGTTGGTGTTGATCAGTGCCAGCGGACCTGCGGTGATCGGCCACGACCTGCGCCTGGCGGGATCCCCATGGCTGAATCGACTGGGGGACCTCTCAGTGTTGATCAGCCTGGTGCTTCCGCTGCTGCCCCTCCTGGGCTTGCTGCAACTGACGGATGGCCTGCTCCCTGACCGACGCGACGACCGCCCCCAACAGAGCTGGAGACAGCTGCTGCGCCAGGCCTTCACCCTGGTGCTGCTTGAGCTGGTGCTGGTGCTGGGAGGCGTCGGATTGATTCAGTCGTTGAGCTGGGCGCTCGGACGCTGGAGCACGGCCTTGGCAGGCCTGAGCGTGCTGCTGGGGGGAGTGGTGCTGCTGAGCTGGCTGTTCAGCCAAACCCTGGCCCTGCCCCTACTCGTGCACGAGCGCTGCCGAGCGCTTCAGGCGATGGACCACAGCCGACAGCTGGTGCACCGCAATGGGCTCAAGGTGCTGGCGCTGCTGGGGATGCTGCTCGGCCTCAATCTTCTGGGGCTAATCGGGGCCACACTGGGGCTGCTGCTCAGCCTCCCCTTCAGCGCCCTGGTGCTGATGGCCTGCTGCCGGCCTCAGACCCCATTGATCAGCGATTCCCGGCGGAACATGTTTCCAACGTAAACCCGGGTGATCTCCCGCGATGCCTGGCCGTTCTGCACCAGGAAGCCGGCAAGCGCCGCCTGAACCAAACGGTATTGATCCCAGTTCGGATGTCCTTCGATGAACTGGGTCATGGCCTGCTGGAGGGGCTGCGGCACTTCCGATTGGAAACTCACAACACTCGTCTCAGCCGCGGCTTGCTCAAGGCCTTCCGGCATCTTTTCTCTTCGAAACGAACACTAGTTCTCCACACCACGGCGCCGCCGTCAAGAACCCCCAACACGGGGCCATTCTCATGAATCTCCAAGCGAGATCCCTGCCAGAAAGCCACTCCTGCACTGGTCGAAGCACCGGCCTAGACGGAACTGCGTAGCCCGCCGCCATCGTCAAGCAAAAACAACGACAAACGGGGGATTTCCACAGAAACCCGCCAGGGCGGCGCTAACGCCCCATGGCCTGTGGAAAAACTGTGCAGAGCGACAGGGAAAGGGCGGGGGAAATCAATGACTCAAAAACGATTAGCTGGATTAATCAATGCTGCGAGTCCCACAACGTTCTCAAGGCCGCTACGGCCGCCGCCGCCGCTGGGGCCGGCCACTCCCCCTGCGCCGCACGTCCCTCCAACGGGGTGAGCAGGATGCGCAACTCCCATTGGCTGCGATCACCGCTCAAGCATCCCCACCACACGCCACGATCCAGCTCCAGCTCGATCGATTCCTCGGGCATCAGTTGGTCAACCAGACCCCTGTGCTGCTGCTCCAGGGTTGCCACAAGATCCACCAGATCCCGCCACTCCGACTCGGTCAACTCAAACGCCCAGCGCGCTCCCCCCACAAGAACGCAGTACTTGCCGCGGGAGGGGTCATGCGACACCCGCCATCCGTCCCCCTCCTGCTGAATCACAGCCGATGGATCAACCAGGCAGCAGATCGGGCTGGTCTTGCTCGTCGCTCAATTCCACGATGGCCCGTTGCACCGGCTTGACGCTGGACTCCTCCAGCAGACCGTCGAAGTCGTCAAAGCGGCGCTGCTTGGCCCGGAAGGCGATCCGCACCGTCGTCAGATAGCGGTTGCTTGATTGACGAATCAAGCTTTCGCCACGCTTGGCGAGATCCTTGGAATCCACTCCGGCCGAAAGCACAGGCTTCTTGATCAAACAAACTCAGATTAATTGGTGACCGTCTCAGGCCAGCTGATCGGTGTGAAAGGGCACGTGCATGGGGTAAGCCCGCTGACGGGAGCCTGGAACCCGCAACACGATCTGGCGCCCCATCCCCAAAGCCGCCAGGGGCAAGCGCAGATCAGCGACCAAACCACTCAATTCCTCGAGATGCGCATCATCGATGCACTCGATGCGGATGCTGCCCCAGCTGCGACGCATGCGACAGCTCCGCAGCGGCTCCAGCCTGTCCTGCAGTTCAGGGTCTTCCCGGTAGAAGGAGAAGATCAGCTGTTGCAATCGATCCATTGCCGCCGGTCCCCCTAGTCTCATCCTGACTTCACCGTGCCCTGAGCACGGTCAGAGATCGCGTGGGCGAAGAAAAGCTTCAGCATTCAGACCAACGGGGCGGAACACTCGCCATCGATTTGGGCAGCACCACCACGGTGGTGGCCTATCAGGGACCGACCTCCACAAGGGCCGATCTGCTGAACCTGCCGGCCATCTGCAGCCGGGCCGGTGAAATTCCCAGCCTGGTGTGGGAGGCATCCCAATGCCCCCTGATTGGTCGGCAGGTGCTCGAGTCAGGCCTCAATGACTCCGTTGACAGCCGTCTGCATCGCGACTTCAAAGGCCGCATCGGTCAAGCGGATGCCCCAGAGCAGGACGCAGCCCGCTGGGCTGGAGAACAGCTGCTTCAACAGATCTGGAGCCGGCTCCCCAGCAATCTCCCGGTGGAGCGGCTGGTGCTCACTGCGCCTGTGGAGTGCTACCGGGCGTATCGCAGCTGGTTGCTGCAGGCCTGCACCACGCTGCCGGTGGCCGAGATCGCCCTGGTGGATGAACCCACAGCAGCCGCCATGGGTGCAGGGCTTCCCGCTGGTTCCACTCTGCTGGTGGTGGACCTGGGCGGAAGCACGCTGGATCTGGCCCTGGTGGCTCTGGAAGGAGGGGAAGGTCGTGCCGCACCGATCGCCCAATTGCTGCGGCTGGGGGGGCGCAGCCTCGGGGACAACAGCCGCCAGATGCTGCGCACAGCAAAGGTTCTGGGCAAAGCCGGGCTGCACCTCGGGGGCCGTGACATCGATCGCTGGATTGTGGACCGCTGTTGCCCGGGTCAACCCGCCAGCACCCCCCTGCTCAATGCCGCCGAACGGCTGAAATGCCGGCTGAGCAACACCGCCTTAGGCGAACGCGAGCCCCTGATGGAGTTGGCGGTGGATGAGCAGGAGCATGAGCTCCGCCTGTCGCGCAGCGAACTCAACGCGCTTCTGCTGGAGCGCGGCTTCGGAGACGCCCTCGAACAACTGCTGGAGAGCTGTCTCGCCGGCGGTCGCCGCAACAACTGCAGCCTTGAAGATCTGAAGGGCGTAGTGGCCGTCGGCGGCGGTGCCCAGCTGCCCCTCCTGCGCCAGTGGCTCTCCGAAAACACGACGCCAGCCCCCTTGCTCACCCCACCACCGGTGGAAGCCGTCGCCCTCGGCGCCCTGAAACTCACGCCAGGGGTGGCCATCCGGGATGTGCTTCAACACGGGGTCTCCCTGCGCTTCTGGGATCAGCGCAGCAACAGCCACCGCTGGCATCCCCTGTTCGTGGCCGGTCAACCCTGGCCGAGCCCAGCCCCCCTGGAGCTGGTGCTGGCCGCCAGCCGCAGCGGCCAACGCAGCTTGGAGCTGGTGCTGGGGGAGCCCATCCCCCAAGGGAGCCACAGTGTGGTCTTCATCAATGGTTTGCCGACCCTGCAGGAGCAGACCGCCGGGGAGGTCTCCCATCAGCCTTGGCCCGGCATCGAGCTGGTGCTGCCTCTGGAACCCGCCGGAGAGCAGGGCGAAGACTGCCTGAGGCTGCGCTGGAGCATTGATCAAGAAGCCCAGCTTCAGCTGGAGATCAACGATCTGCGTTCAGGTCGGACGTGGTCCCAGCCAACGCTGGGGGCTGTCCGATAAGACTGACCCATAAAGACCGTCCGATAAGACGTCCGTCCACAGGCCCTTGGAACAGGAGCCGTCACTCCATAAAACAGAGCCAACGTTCAGCTCCACCCTTCGTGGCGGCACCGCGTCAACTGCTGCTTCGGCTCTGGGGTGTTGGAACCCTGGGATTGGTGCTGGCGATTGCGACAAGTGCCTATTGGTGGGAACAACAACTGCCGAAGCGGCTGCAGAGCGCCCTCGCTGCCAACGACTACGAGGCCTGCATCCGCACCAGTGAGCAACTCGCCTCCCTACGGTGGTTGGGGGAGGGCGCACCGCAGGAGCAGGCCCTCTGCCGCCAGAAGCACGCCGAACATCTCTGGGACCAAGGCGATTCGATCGCTGCCCTCACGCTGCAGCAGCAACTGGTCGCCTCGGGCCATGGCGACCTTGCCCTGCATCGCAAGACCCTCGAACGCTGGCGCCAGGCTCTGATGGATCAGGCGATTGCTCTGTTTCGTGAGGGAGACCTGCAGCAGGCACTCGAGTTGCTGGATCCCCTCAAAGGCAGCGCGCGCAGCTCCATGAGCCAACTCAGTGCAACGCTGATGGAGATCTGGAACCGCAACCAATTGGAACAGCGTCGGCTGGTTCAACTTGTGGAGCAAGAACGCTGGTGGGAGGCCTTGGACAGCCTCAACAAACTCGATCATCCCTGGTGGCAGCAGCAGGCAAGTGCCACCCGTCAAGAGGTGGAGAGTGCCATTCAGACCCTCGATGAGGCCCAGCAACACCAACAGCACCCAGCGGTGCGTGCCGACGTCATCAGCGGTGACCGGCTGGATGCCGCCGTCGAGGATCAGTTGCTCCAAGGTCTGGACCCCTGGACGGCCTTTTCAATGGGCTGCAGCGACCTTGGCGGTCGCGTCGAAGAGGACGGACCGGAAAGTTTCTGTCGACGCTCGTCCCCAAGCCCGTGACAAGATGAGCCCGTGGACGACTAAGGTGCAATGCAGGCGGGCGACAGGGTGACGGTGGAGGCATCCGTCGTTGTGTTCAACCATCCCGAACACCGGGGCAAAGCCTTTGACATGAAAGGGCAGACCGGAGAGGTGGCGAACGTTCTCAATGATTGGAAGGGTCGGGTGATCAGCCCAACGCTTCCTGTAATCGTTGCCTTCGGCCGCTACAAAGCCCATTTCCGCGCCGACGAACTCAAACCTACCGGCTGAGTCGGCTGAGGAACACCCCCTCCTCACCATCAACATCCCTGAGGCGGAGCTCGATGGTTTCGCTGCGTCGGGTCGGCACAACGCGACCACAAAAATCAGGCTGAATCGGAAGCTCCCGATGGCCTCGATCCACCATGGCCAGCAACATCACCCGCTGCGGCCGCCCCCAGCTCTGCATGGCCTCCAGGGCGGCACGCACCGTCCGCCCCGTGAAGATCACATCGTCCACCAGAACCACCTGGCGGTCCTCAATACTGGTGGGGAGAGTCGTGAGCTGGGGCAGACGGGTGCCGATGCGCTCCAGATCATCGCGATGGAACGTGGGATCAATGGCCCCCTGGGAGATGGCATGACCTGTCAAGCGCTCCAATTCCCGCGCCAAAACTCTGGACAACTGAACGCCGCGGGTGGGGATCCCCAACAGCATCAACCGACGGCTGTCTTCGGCGCTCTCCAACACCTGCGATGCCAAACGCGACAGCGTTAGACCAAGCTCACGCTCCGAGAGAATTTCGATCCGTTCAGGGTCGGCCATAGAGGATTGAGCGCTGCAGGGTGTGGGAATTGGCTGAAACTGAAGCTTGAGGGCTGGCGTGGCGTTAAGTTGATTCTGCAAGAGTCCTTAAGAACCGTCGGTCGCGGGTGAACGTGGGGAAAAGCACTACCAACGGTTCAGGACGCTCCGGGACAGTGGCACCGGTCGTTCTCGCCATTCTTGATGGCTGGGGTTACAGGAACGCAAGCGAGCACAACGCGATTCAGCAAGGCGGCACTCCTGTGATGGATGCCCTGTGGCATGCCTATCCACACACCTTGATTGAGGCCAGTGGCTCCCATGTGGGCCTCCCCGATCAACAGATGGGTAACTCTGAGGTGGGCCACCTCACCATCGGAGCCGGCCGCATCATTCGCCAGGAGTTGGTGCGAATCAGCGACACGGTGCGCAGCAACCAACTGGGCGACACGCAGGCACTCAAGGAATTGGCAGAGCGCACCCAAGGGCGAGGCGGCACCTTGCACCTGCTCGGCCTCTGCTCCGATGGGGGCGTCCACAGCCACGTGGACCATCTCTGTGGACTGATCCAGTGGGCAGCCGACAGCGGCATCTCTGATGTCGCCGTGCATGCCATCACCGATGGTCGCGACACACCGACCCAGAGCGCACGGGGATACATCAGCCAGGTGGAAGCGGCCCTGAGCCGAGGCGGCGTCGGTCACATTGCCAGCCTCTGTGGCCGCTACTGGGCCATGGACCGTGACCAGCGCTGGGAGCGAATCGAAAAGGCTTACAACCTCTACACCGATCCCAACATCGCCGTCGACAGCCGGACGGCAGAGCAGGTGTTAGCGGACAGTTATGCCGAGAACATCACCGATGAATTCCTCGAACCGGTGCGGCTTCAGAACAGCGTCATCAAGGACGGCGACAGCGTTCTGGTGTTCAACTTCCGACCGGATCGCGCCCGCCAGATCGTGCAAGCGCTTTGCCTCCCCGATTTCGAGGGGTTCGAGCGCAGCCACACGCCGGAATTGGATGTGGTCACGTTCACCCAGGTGGAACAAGACCTCCCCGTTCAAGTGGCTTTCCCCCCCGAGCCGCTCGACCAACTGTTGGGGCAGGTGGTGGCAGACGCCGGGCTGAAGCAGTACCGCACCGCCGAAACAGAGAAGTACCCCCACGTCACGTACTTCATGAACGGTGGCATCGAACAGCCACTGGCGGGAGAAGACCGTCACCTAGTTCCCTCGCCGAGGGTCGCCACCTACGACCTCTCACCGGCGATGTCGGCCGAGCAACTCACCGACAGCTGCATTTCAGCCATTGAAAAGGCGGACTATTCGCTGATTGTGATCAACTACGCCAACCCCGACATGGTGGGGCACACCGGTGTGATGGAGGCCGCCAAGGAAGCCATCCAAACCGTGGATGCCTGCATTGGCCGGTTGTTGGATGCGGTGGGACGCCAGGGCGGAACCATGCTGATCACGGCTGATCACGGCAATGCCGAATTGATGCAAAGCCCAGATGGCCAAGCCTGGACAGCCCACACCACCAATCCTGTTCCTGCGATCCTGGTCGAAGGAGAACGGCGCAAACTGCCTGGCCATGGCAACGCCATCACATTGCGCGATAACGGGGGTCTGGCCGATATCGCTCCGACGTTGCTGCAAATTCTTGAGCTTCCACAACCGGCGGCCATGACTGGCCAAAGCCTGATTGCACCCATGTCCAATATGGACCCCACCCCCAAGACCGCCCGCCTTCCTCTTTCCGTTTGATGCTCACCTCAATTTTGTCCTGGAGCTGGATCGGCACCGGCCTTCTGTTGATCGTCTTGGTTCTGCTGCATAGCCCCAAAGGTGATGGGATGGGTGGCCTGGCGGCAAGCGGCAGCTCCATGTTCAGCAGCGCCAGCAGTGCAGAAGCAACGTTGAACCGGCTGACATGGACATGCCTTGCATTGTTTTTATCTCTGGCTGTGATCCTGAGCGCTGGCTGGTTAAATCCTTAACCGTTAAAGCTTATTAACACCATGCCCCAAAAGAACTAAGTGCTGACAATCTCCAAGCGAGCAGCCCTAAAACACTCATCTTCAATTGCTCGATTATAAGCCATAATTAACTTCATTTTTCGCTTTAAAGCCACCTGAGAAGCAAAATCCACGAGCTCATCGGATGCACGCTCAAGCGCACCAGGTTCTGGCTCAAAGTAGCGCGGATCGACTGACATCAACTGACAATATTCAATATTACTTTTAGCCGTTCTACTATCAATATGGTTGACCAAATTCTGCTGAAACGAAGGGGAGAATAAGTCCTCGAATTCGCGGGTTAAGTCCTCACGATCAACAACCCGGTCGCACACACGAAACAACCAGCGATTCCCCTCATGAGGCCCAGGGAAAAATGACTGCCTACGGAGAGGAAGTTCACTAGAAAAGTTGGAAATACCCTGAATAACGATTGGGTCGAAAGATTGATTTTTCCTAACATCCATCGACCCAAGATCTTCATGCTCAAAATTCAATCCAGTGGATTCAAGAAAATGACGTAAAAGCGAATAGGGCAAATGACGCGTAGGTATGTGACAGCTAACAACCTCGACGCGGCCCGAAAGATGGGACACTTCAGAGCAAAAGCGCTTGTAATTGGAAAACCAATTCCTATCCCGCCCAGAATAGGATAGGGCAAACAAATGCCGCTCTTGAGCCGTAAATTTACGCCATGGCAAACCAAGTTCTTGAAAAACATTGATATCCGAAGTCAGCCTCTTTCGATCACGGAAAAACCACTGTGAAAATGCAGATATATTATAACTAGATTGCAATCTCGTATAGCCAGAAATCACAACGCGGTCAAATGAGAATGTCGCAATTGCACGCTCAGCAATAGCGCCGACCAAAACTGGGCGATTGCCAAGCATTTCGTGGCTGATAACAACCTGGTCGGCTGTCTGACGCGCGAGAACTTGATCGATATAGGCAAAAGCATCAGCAATGGGCTGCCGCTCAGCGAGGGCAAGATCAGCAGAACGCAATTGCGCTGGGTTCAAAAAACAAAACCCAAAATGGCCTTTGAGAGCTTGATGCGCAAGCCTCAAAGAAGCCTGAAGAGACGAAGAGGCGCACTTTTGAGCGCCCACATGGATGACCAAAGTCCGTGACATCCAGAACCTCAACGCCTCAAAGATGGCATAAGACTATGACAACCGGGCTCAACGATGCAACACAGAGAAAAACCATTGACGAGATAGAAGAGCGGAGCCCAAAAAAAGAAGTGCTAAAGTAGGTTGAACGAAGTTAAGACGTTGGCAAAAACAAAAATTTTTCTTCATATTGGACATGGAAAAACAGGAACTTCCGCAGTTCAATCAGCACTAGCAATTGCCGCAGATAAACTCATAAAAAGCGATATAAATTATCCAATTAATTCAGCTTTACAACAAAAAGCAGCGCGCTTTGAAATCACCTCAGGAAATTGGGCGCACAACCCTAATACCAGTCTTACCGAACAATGCATGAAGCTGGCATCGTCCAATGCCTCAACTTGCAACATCGTCTTGAGCTCCGAATCACTGTTCTGGCATTTGCCGGAAATGATTGAGGAGCAGGAAAAGTGGGATCAGTCCATAGAACTGCATGCGATTCTTGCTGTCCGTGAGCTGGAGGAAATGCTGTCTTCTGAATACCAGCAGCGCGTCAAGAGACACGGAGAAAGCAAGCCGTTTGAACAGTTTCTCAAACGAAGACAATTCGTCTCATCTCACCACAAGAAGGCAGCAGAAGTTTTAACCCAACTCTCCCACAAAAAGATTTCTTTTTCGCTAATCAATTACTCTCGACACAAAAAAACTATTGGAAAAAAAATCTTCGAAATCATGAATTGCGGAGAGCTCTATCCAGAGAAAGAAATGAGTGGTCTAGTTATCAACCGCAGCTTAAGCCTCAAAGAACTTCAGATGCTAATGATGATCAATGCTCTTTATTACGATCAATATCCATGGATTAGCACACGAATTTCAGATGCACTGGCTAAAGAGTTGCCACATACAGAAACACAACAGTGCCGAATGTCTGCAAAAGCCTTCGAGAAACTATATAAAACAAACGATATTTATATCCAAACAATCAATGAATACCTAGGCACTAACGAGGCTCTGACATGCCTAAATACGCTTGATCGCAGCAAAACATCAAATAAAGACCCAAAAACACAACAGAAAATCAGACAAGAAGAAAAACTCTCCTGCAATTTGATCAGCCAAACTCTTCTGGAAGCACTACGAGACGATCCTGCCAAAAGACTAAGTAACCAAACTGTCGACACATTAATTAAAACAAGTCAGTCAAATGCAATCCCCCCCAATGTCAAGGTTGAACTTTTAGAAATAGCAAAAGCCAATCGACCACAAGGCCAGCAACTCGCGGAACTACTTCAACAAGCTCAACTCAAAAGACATCATGGCTAGGTAAACTTATTTTGCACAAATCAGCAACAACTTTGGCAAGATCCGAAGCCGAAAGCTCCTCCGAGACAAAATTATCAGCAATTACAAATTCATCAGAAAGCAAATTAATCATAGAGTGATTTGATTTCTCTATTTGACTACTTAGCAATTCAATCTCTTTGCTTGTCAACCTAAATTTTCCTGTGTAATCAAGCTCATGACGCAAGCGAAAATGATCAGGATTCAGCTGCTTCTTTTGATCAAAAATTGGCCAACGTTTGTTGATTAGATTTTGCACTCGAACCCATCCATTACTCTTTGATTCCTGACTACTTTGAAACTTAATGAGATCGAGTTTCGAAAAACCACAAAACTCGGAAAGAAGAAAACCAACCGGGCCTTGTGGGTGGGAACATGCACGACGAAATGGTACTAAAGTAAGTTGATCTCCAAATACAGATAGGAGATTCAAAATTTCACGTTGGCCATCAGGAATAGTCAATCGCTTCATGGACTGCGGCGATAGCAATGAACCACAGCCAACAAGCTCAAGATGTTGACCTCCGCGAATTAGTTGCTGAGCAATTGAATGAGCGTAATCCAGAGGCGATCGCACCAATGCAATGGGATGAATAGCAAAATTCATAGCTTGAATGCGTTCAACCAGTTGCGATAGTGCTGTAGTACTGAGTAAAGATAAACCTTCGCCACTGAGAATGATGGAAGAGTCGCTAGCAAGCACCGATGCGAACTGAACTTCATAATCGTGAATTGCCTCATCAATCTGCTGAATATTCCAACGCTTGTTGATGTGATAATTTCTAGGATTACGATCATAAATTGACCGTAATGGAACAGAATGATTATTAATCTTTAAGCGCTTGGGTCGAGAATAGACGCAAGAAAATAATGGGTAGTGTAGCCCTTCTTTTGCCAATAACTTTCGATTCGAGGCACACGTCTGCTGAAACGATGAAGACGCTGTCTTATGCAAACCCAAATGTAGAAAGCACTTTTTCACGCATGAAGAGGCGTCAGCATGTCCATATTACATCGGTTCAGACTAAATCCGTTCATCGATATCAATCGACCACCTAACAACCATCAACTTCCGAAAAACAAATAAGAAATCAAGAGATAAATCCATTCTGGCTCAGAGAAGCAGAGCGGCGATTGTCAATCACGGATAATGTATACGGATCGCAAGAGCGGAATTTGGTAAGATTAGAAGCCGCATCTCGCTAGCAATCAATCCTGGAAGCTTCCTTCTAAAAAAACATGAAAACATGCTATTTCCATATCGGCTTTCATAAAACTGCAACAACAACTCTGCAGCAAATCTGCGGGAAAAACAGGGATATTCTGGAGGCAGCAGGGATCTATTACCCCAAATTTATATATCCAGAAGATAAAGGCAATCTCTGGAATCATTCAGGTCCTTTAACACAAATCTACAAACGAGGACAAGTAAAGCCTTTCAAAAGCAAGCCCAATGCAAAGGAGAGGAGAGAACTTCGAAGCTTCAATCAGAACAGATACCTTAAATCATTAAAGCAGGACAATGATCTTTTTCTGAGTGGCGAAGCTTTATCTTGTTGGCCAAAAGAGTACTATCTAAATTTCCTCAAAGATCTTAAGGTTTATGGCTACAACGTAAAAGTTTTAGCTTTAGTGCGTACACCATATTCCTTTGCCTGTTCCGCTATTCAGGAAACCCTTAAATCAGGACGCTATCATCCACTGATCGGCCTCACCAAGCCCTACAGAGTCAAGGGATCAGGTATCCAAAGAATTCCAGATCGTACAAACCAAATTAAGACATTAAAAGATGTTTTTGGTGCCTCTATTAACTTCCAACCATTTTCAAAAGCCATTGAACATCCTCAAGGCCCTGTGGCTTTCTGCTTTGAAGAACTTGGTCTTCCCTTACCATGGTCGTCATTACGTCAAGACTCTGACTTTCGGAGCAATTTATCTTTAAACAACCTTCAAGCGCGTGCCATGAACCTCTTCAACAAACAGTTGAAGCTCGAATCCAATCGAAGAAAGTGTACTAAAGCGTCATTAAAGCTCGTACGACAGGGTCTTGAAACACTCGATAGTGGTCGATTTTTGTTAACAGAGAAAGAGTTCGGACTCGTCAAGCAACACTATAAACAAATCAATAAAGATACAACTAATCTCCTCGGACCTGAGTTTTCAAAGGAAGCAATTAAATTCTCTGATCCTGTTACAGACATCAGCAATGTCGTTGAATCTCTCGCTCGCTCTGCCGTTTTTCTTGCATCACAACCCAATGACAGATCAAGTCAGGTCAGAAAAGAAAGATCCAAGCAAGACGGGATTATATAAAATCAGCATCCTCTCAGCATTTAATCGACTACCCTTATGGTAAAAACTTGTTATTTACACCTTGGCTTTCACAAAACAGCTACAACTTCATTTCAACTGACCCTGCAACACAACCGTAAACTTCTTGAGCAAGGAGGAATTTTTCTTCCAAAATTTGAAGGCAAAAAAAAGAAATTTTCTAGCAATCATTCCGGCCAAATTCGCGATATTTTTGATGAAAACGCCCAGCTTTTTTGGAATAGTCATAATCGCTTTAAACCAACTACCGATAAACATTCAAATTCCTTACATAACCACTGCCATAGCCTAAAACAGTTGTTGGAACAAGATCAGAATATCTTAATCAGTGGAGAAGGAATTTCGACCATGTCTGAAAAATCCTTGTCAAGACTGAAATCAAAACTGGAGCAGCATGGCTTCCTGATTGAACCCTTTGCCTTAGTACGTTCACCCTACGCGTACATCACCTCTGCACTACAACAAACAATCAAGAATGGTAAATACCACCCATGGATTCGTTTGATCCCTGCTCAAAGCAGTGCATCCCATGAATTTGTCAAAATCCCCAAATCGACAAAGTCGATCAGGGTCCTGAACCGAGTTTTCGGGAAAAAGATAAATTACATACCTTTTAAAAAGGCAACGAACTATCCTGGGGGGCCTGTTCTATTCCTTCTTCAAGAGGTGCTTCGCCTCCAGGATTCAGATCAATACAAGTTGATCAATGCCAACGAATCGAAAAGCAATGTCAGCACACGGCTCCAAAACTTCCTCAATCAGCAACACACGCACGCCGATCAAAGAAAACTGAAAAACCTACTCACAACGATCTCAGGCCAGTCAGAGCAGGCTAAATTTTTGCTTACAAAACAGGAGTTTGATGGAATCAAAGACGACTTTAAACAGATCAAACGAGAAATGAAACAAAAACTCGGCAAACAATTTGTTGAGGAAACAATCACCTTTTCATCGGAATTCTCTGCTGCTGAAACCAACCAACTTCTATCCCAGCTCAGCCAAAAACTCTATGAGTTTGCTATTGAGAAATAGCTTTTAATCAGCTGGGGCTTTGCAAGCCAGATTTCAAAAAAGCCAATTCTTTATAGACCCGATCAAGCTCGTATAGCATTTTCACATCCTTCTTTTCCAAAATCTCGACCCGCTTCAGCAGGTCTTCAAGCAGTTTGTTCTGAAGAGTTTCCACCTGCACCTGACGCTTCTGAACGCCTGGGGCTGCAACAGCAGGAGCTCCTGAAGCAGTCCGGTCGACAAGAATTGCACCATTGGTTTCGACATACAACAGAGCAAGTCTTTCCAACACCTTGGAGTAGGCCTTGTCTTGCTGACGGCAGAGGTCCTTGAAACGCTGCAGCGTCTCTGGAGCGAACTGGGCGGCGAAAGCTCCGGGGCGCTGGGGCATTTGTCCCGACACATCGATACACAGCAAGACGTTAGCCGGCACCTTTCCGCACCCCTCATCCCTCATGGCCGGCAACCAACGCCGGTCCCCAGGCACCAGATGTCTTGTAAAAACCAGTTCTTACAAGACAGCATCCGAACATAAAAAAGAGGCCCCGCAGGACCTCTTGGCATGCCTTGAGTTAGGCAGATCGGGTGGTCTCCCGACCACCAGAACGTCAATCAGTAGTCGAAGTCGCCGCCGCCCATGCCGCCGCCGGCAGGAGCTGCTTCCTTCTTCTCAGGCAGATCAGCCACGATGCACTCGGTGGTGAGCACCATGCCAGCGATGGATGCGGCATTTTGCAGACCGGAGCGGGTCACCTTGGCGGGATCGACGATGCCGGCAGCCAGCATGTCGACGTACTCGCCGGAGGCAGCGTTGAAGCCTTCGGCACCAGCACGAGCCTTGACGTTCTCAGCCACAACAGCGCCGTTGGCACCTGCGTTTTCAGCGATGCGCATCAGCGGAGCGGTAAGAGCAGCAGCCACGATGTTGGCGCCGATCAGTTCCTCACCGGACAGGCTGGAGGCTGCCCACTGCTCCAGGGCCGGAGCCAGGTGAGCCAGGGTGGTGCCACCACCAGGAACGATGCCTTCCTCAACAGCCGCCTTGGTGGCGTTGATGGCGTCCTCGAGACGGAGTTTCTTGTCCTTCATCTCGGTTTCGGTGGCCGCACCCACCTTCACCACAGCCACGCCACCGGCCAGCTTGGCCAGGCGTTCCTGCAGCTTCTCCTTGTCGTAGGTGGAGTCGGTCTCGTCCATCTGCTTCTTGATCTGTTCGCAGCGGGCGCCGACAGCCGCCTCGTTGCCCTCGGCAACGATGGTGGTGGTGTCCTTGTTGATGGTGATGCGACGGGCGGTGCCCAGCATCTCGAGCTTGGCGTTCTCCAGCTTGAGACCGGCATCTTCGGTGATCAGCTGACCGTTGGTCAGCACAGCCATGTCTTCCAACATGGCCTTGCGGCGATCACCAAAACCAGGAGCCTTCACAGCGGCCACGTTCAGCACACCGCGCAGACGGTTCACCACCAGAGTGGCCAGGGCTTCCTTCTCGATGTCCTCAGCAATGATCAGCAGAGGCTTGCCGGTGCGGGCGATTTGCTCCAGCACGGGCACCAGATCCTGCACCAGACCGATCTTCTTGTCGGTGAGAAGGATGTAAGGCTCGTCGAGGACGGCTTCCATCCGCTCGGTGTCGGTGGCGAAATAAGGGGAGATGTAGCCCTTATCGAAGCGCATGCCCTCGGTGACCTCGAGTTCGGTCTCCATGGACTTGCCCTCTTCGAGGGAAATCACACCTTCCTTGCCAACCTTGTCCATGGCATCGGCAATCATCTTGCCGACTTCTTCATCGTTGCCAGCGGAGATGGTGCCGACCTGAGCGATGGCATTGCTGTCAGCGATGGGCTTGGCCATTTCCTTGATCTTGCCGACCAGAAAATCGGAAGCCTTGTCGATGCCCTTCTTCAGGGTGATGGCGTTGGCACCGGCAGCCACGTTGCGCAGACCCGCCTTGACCATGGCGTGGGCCAGAACGGTGGCGGTGGTGGTTCCGTCACCTGCGGCGTCGTTGGTTTTGGAGGCGGCCTGACGGATCAGAGCAACACCGGTGTTCTCGATGTGGTCTTCGAGCTCGATCTCCTTGGCGATGGTGACACCGTCATTGATGATCTGGGGTGCACCGAACTTCTTCTCGAGCACCACGTTGCGGCCCTTGGGACCCAGGGTCACGGCAACGGCTTCGCAGAGGATGTCAATGCCTTTTTCGAGAGCGCGACGGGCGTTCTCGTTGTAGATGATGCGCTTTGCCATGGAAGGCGGTTCCTAATGAAGAGGATGGTTAAGGGAGGCTGAGTTGAGACTCAAGCCGCGATGCAGCGGGGCTGATCTCAGTTGACGACAGCCAGGATGTCCTTCTCGGACAGCAGCACGTATTCATCGCTGCCGAGCTTGATATCGGTGCCGGCGTACTTGCTGTAGAGGACCTTGTCGCCCACACCAACTTCGGGAGCCTGACGGCTGCCGTCGTCGTTGCGCTTGCCGGGGCCCACCTGAACCACCTCACCCACCTGGGGCTTTTCTTTGGCGGTGTCAGGCAGAAGGATGCCGCCGGCAGTCTTCTCCTCGGATTCAGAGACCTTGACGAACACGCGGTCGCCGAGGGGTTTAACGGTCGAGACGCTGAGAGAAACAGCAGCCATGGGTACTTGCAGGAGCAGGGACAGGGCGCAGTGCGCCACGCATCGACGCGAGTTGGCACTCGATGCCGATGAGTGCCAACGTATGCAACTGACCACCCCTCGGGCCATACCCCAAGCTGTGCGGGTGACCGAACCGGTAAGGGGCAACCACAGCGGTGGTATGGTTGCGCCGCTCTGAATGGGTCCGAGCGCGCAGCGCCTGTTCCCGCAACTCTCCTTCCTATGGTCGCTTCTGCTCCTGCATCTGCTGGCACCAAGGGTGTGATCCGTCAGGTGATCGGCCCGGTTCTGGACGTTGAATTTCCCGCCGGGAAACTGCCCAAGATCTATAACGCCCTGCGCATCGAGGGGAAAAACCCCGCAGGTGACGACGTCGCCCTGACCGCTGAGGTTCAACAGCTTCTGGGTGATCACCGGGTTCGTGCCGTTGCCATGAGCGGCACCGACGGTTTGGTGCGTGGCATGGAAGCCGTTGACACCGGTGCACCGATCTCCGTGCCCGTGGGTGAAGGCACCCTCGGCCGCATCTTCAACGTGCTGGGCGAGCCCGTCGACGAGCAGGGCCCCGTCAACACCACGGCCACCGCTCCCATCCACCGGGATGCCCCCAACATCACCGAGCTTGAGACCAAGCCCAAGGTGTTCGAGACCGGCATCAAGGTGATCGACCTCCTGGCTCCCTATCGCCAGGGCGGCAAGGTCGGCCTGTTCGGCGGCGCCGGCGTGGGCAAGACCGTGCTGATTCAGGAGCTGATCAACAACATCGCCAAGGAGCACGGCGGTGTGTCTGTGTTCGGTGGTGTGGGTGAGCGCACCCGTGAGGGCAACGACCTCTACGAGGAATTCAAGGAATCTGGCGTGATCAACGCCGACGACCTGTCCAAGTCGAAGGTGGCCCTCTGCTACGGCCAGATGAACGAGCCCCCCGGCGCCCGGATGCGCGTGGGTCTCTCCGCTCTGACCATGGCTGAGCACTTCCGCGACGTGAACAAGCAGGACGTGCTGCTGTTCGTGGACAACATCTTCCGCTTCGTGCAGGCCGGTTCCGAGGTGTCCGCACTGCTGGGCCGCATGCCTTCCGCTGTGGGCTACCAGCCCACCCTGGGCACCGACGTGGGTGCCCTGCAGGAGCGTGTTGCATCCACCGTTGAAGGTTCGATCACCTCGATCCAGGCCGTTTACGTGCCTGCTGACGACCTGACCGACCCCGCACCGGCCACCACCTTTGCCCACCTCGACGCCACCACGGTGCTGAACCGTGCCCTGGCTTCCAAGGGCATCTACCCCGCTGTGGATCCTCTGGATTCCACCAGCACCATGCTCCAGCCAGCTGTGGTGGGTGACGAGCACTACCGCACCGCCCGCGCCGTGCAGTCCACCCTGCAGCGCTACAAGGAACTGCAGGACATCATCGCGATTCTTGGTCTCGACGAGCTGTCGGAAGACGACCGTCGCACCGTGGACCGTGCCCGCAAGGTGGAGAAGTTCCTCTCCCAGCCTTTCTTCGTGGCTGAAATCTTCACCGGCATGCCCGGCAAGTACGTGAAGCTGGAGGAGACCATCGCTGGTTTCAACCAGATCCTTTCCGGTGAGCTGGACAGCCTCCCCGAAGCCGCCTTCTACCTGGTGGGCAACATCGAGGAAGTGAAAGCCAAGGCCGAGAAGATCGCCGCCGAAACCAAGTGATCCCTGTGGGGGTGTGAATCACACCCCAGTTCACGTGTTTCTCGACAGTCCGTTCTCTTTTCGAACCAAGGTTCATGTCCCTCACCCTCCGCGTGCTGGCAACAGACCAGAACGTCTTTGATGGCAGCGCCGACGAGGTGATCCTGCCCAGTACCACCGGTCAACTCGGCATCCTGCCCGGCCACATCTCCCTGCTCACCGCCATCGACATCGGTGTGCTGCGGGTGCGTGCCAACGGTGCATGGAACTCCATCGCTCTGATGGGTGGTTTCGCCGAAGTGGATGCTGATGAAGTCACCGTTTTGGTGAACAAGGCCGAACTTGGCAGCTCCATCGATGCCGCCACCGCCGAAGCCGCTTTCCAGAAGGCCTCCACCGTGGTGGCTGGCATGGAAGGCCAACCCGCTTCGCCGGAAAAACTCAAGGCGCAGCAACAGCTGAATGAAGCCCGCGCTCGCCTTCAGGCCAGCAAAACCGCCGACTGATTCATCTCCCTGTTTCAAGGATGACGTCGCCAAAGGCCAGGGGTTAACGCCCCTGGCCTTTTTCGTGGTGTGGTTTGTCCGTTCATCATCCCAACACCAACCAAGCCACGGGAAGGCATAAAAAAACCTGCCCGAAGGCAGGTTTGCGTCATCAAATTGAAAAGCGGAATCAGGCGGTACCGCAGAAGGTGACGTCGGGGAACTTGGCCTTGGCCTCGTCGAGGCTCTTGCCTTTGCCCTCTTCCTGCCAATAGTTGATCACCTCAGTGGCCTGGTTGAGCACTTCAACCCGCTCGTTGTCGGTGATCCAGCTCTTGCCTTCCAGCTCGGTCTTGAGGCTTTCCCAGGCATCCTCACGGGGCCAGAAGAAGTAGGAGGTGAGGGGGCTGGGGCCACCGCCAACGATTTGATCAACCGCAAGGGCCACGTTGTCGGGAAGCCAGAGGATCTTCAGCAGGAAGCGGCCCTCATCGGCCTTGGGGGTGTAACCGGAAGGAACACCATCAGCATCGATGGTGGCCGTGGCCAGAGCCGCGGCGGCGCCCTTCAGCACAGGACGGCCTTCAGCCTCGCTGGCTGCCGGCTTTTCAGTGGTTTCAGCTGCCTGGGTGGCGCCTTCAGCCGCGTCGGCGGACGGAGTCGCGACCTCCTGGTCGATAGGGGCAGCGCCTTCGGTGACCGTCATGGTGTCAGCGCTCAAGACAGAAATACAAACAACTAACCTACCAGCCGCTGCCCATAGGACGTTCTGGGATCCCCAACCATCCTGCTGTTCGACATCGATGGTGTGATCCGCGATGTCGCGGGCAGCTATCGACGGGCCCTTCAATGCACTGTGCAGCACTACTGCGGTTGGCAGCCCGGCGCTGATGTCATCGATGCGTTGAAGGCTGAGGGAGCCTGGAACAACGACTGGGACGCCAGCTTTGAACTGCTGCGGCGCCATGGTGCTGAGCTGCCGGATCGCGCCGCGCTGATCGATGTGTTCAGCGGCTTCTACTTCGGCGGAGATCCGGATGGAGACCCCAGCCAATGGACGGGCTTCATCGGTGATGAGCCTCTTCTGGTGGACGCCAGCTTTTTCGCCACGCTGTCGAAGCGCAAGTTGCGCTGGGGATTTGTGAGTGGCGCCGAACCACCCTCAGCCCGCTTCGTGCTTCAGCAGCGCCTGGGGCTCCAGGACCCGCCCCTGATCGCGATGGGAGATGCCCCCGACAAACCGGACCCCACAGGCTTGATCCGCCTGGCCAAAGCACTGGGGGCCAGTGCCGAAGGAGTTCAAGTGGCCTATCTCGGCGACACCGTGGCCGATGTGCACACCGTGATCCAGGCCCGGGAACGCTGGTCGGAACAACCATTCGTAAGCCTGGCGGTGGCACCGCCTCACCTGCAAACCCCAGAGCAGGCTGCGGCGCGCGACATCTATGAGCAACGGCTGCGGGAGGCAGGAGCTGATCAGGTGCTGACCAGCACCAAAGCCTTGCTGTCCTGGGAGGGAGCTACGGCGTGAGGGCAGCTGTCCTCCGCGAAACTCCGCTGCTGATCGGACTTCTGACCCTGATCGGCCTGGAAACCACCCACCTGCTCGACTGGCTGCTACTGCAGCCCGCCCTGCCCGTGCTGACCGGACTTGCCCTGCTCAGCCTGCTGGTGCTGCTGATGGCACGGGGGGTGGCACACCATGCCGATCAACTGGCGGAGCAGCTCGGGGAGCCTCTTGGAACCCTCGTGCTGACGGGGTCCGTGATCGTGATTGAACTGGCCCTGATCGCCTCCACGATGCTGACGGGTGAAAGCAACCCGACCCTGGCCCGCGACTCAATGTTCTCGGTGCTGATGATCGTCCTGACAGGGGTCAAGGGCATGACCTTGATCGTGGCGGCGAGGGTGCAGCGACAGGGGCGCACCCAGCCGATGCAGCCGGAGGATCTGGCGGCGGTGAATCAGAGCGGTTCGAGTGCTTACATCAATCTGATCACCACCATCAGTGTTCTGGCGCTCGTGCTGCCCAACTTCAGCCAGGACAGCCTCGAAGCCAACTACTCCCTTCCGATTAACTGGCTGCTGACATTTGTTTCGATCAGCCTCTACGGAATTTTTCTGCGCGGCCAGGTGGGCCGCTACCGCAACCTGTTCATCGACACCACGCAGCCCCAGGCCTCCGGGACCCTGTCGTTAGCGGACGGTCCGATGGAGGACCCCACGCCCTCACATGGCCCCCAGGGCTCCATCCTGCACAGCGGCGTCCTGATGGCGGCCGGCCTGTTGGTGCTGGTGCTGATCGCCGAATCGATGGGGAGCCTGATCGAAACCGGCATCAACGACCTTGGCCTGCCCAGCTCCCTCGGTGGGCTGCTGGTGGGTGTGCTGGTGGTGGCACCGGAAGCCCTCAATGCACTGCAGGCCGCAGGGAAGGGGGAGCTGCAGCGATCGCTCAACACCCTGTATGGATCGTCCCTGTCGACCCTCTGCCTGACGGTGCCGGCGGTGCTGGCGATCGGCGAATTCACAGGCACCGATGTGATCCTCGGCCTGGATCCGCTCGAATCGGTGCTGCTGGTGCTGACCCTCGTCCTGGTGCGGCCAATCAGCGGCCGCGTCAGCGAAATGGATGGGCTGATGCTGCTCACCGTGGGCGTGGTCTGGGTGGCCCTGCAGGTGGTGAGCTGATCCACCAGCTGATTCAGATCAGCGCTCCATCGCAGCAACGCTCTTGAGGGCGCCGGCGGTCAGCACCTCATGGCCGGTCTCGGTGACGGCAACGTCGTCTTCGATACGGATACCGATGCCTTTCCAGCGATCGTCAATCTCTGGCTGTCCTTCCGGCACGCTGAGGCGATCGCTGACGTAAAGACCGGGCTCGACGGTGAGCACCATGCCTGGCTCCAGCGGCGCAGGTTGCTCACCAAGCCTGTAGGCCCCCACGTCATGCACATCCAGACCCAGCCAATGGCCGGTGCGGTGCATGTACAGGTGGCGGTAGTCGCCTCGCTCGATGATGCCGTCCACATCCCCGATCAGCAGGCCCAGGTCCACCAGACCCTCCACCAGAGTTCGCAGGGCGGTGTCGTGCACCGCCTCCGCGGTGCCGCCGGGAGCCACAACGGCAACCGCAGCTTCCTGAGCCTCCAGCACCAAGCTGTAGAGCTCCCGCTGTTCCGCCGTGAAGCGGCCATTCACCGGGAAGGTACGGGTGATGTCACCGTTGTAGTAATCCTCCAGCGAACAGCCGGCATCGATCAGCAGCAGGTCGCCGTCCTGCAGCGGGGCCGTATTGGCGGTGTAGTGCAGCACGCAGGCGTTATCACCGCCAGCGACGATGGATCCGTAGGCCGGACCGCGGGCCCCGTTGCTGCGGAAATGGGCCTCCATCGCCGCCTGCACCTCGGCTTCGTTCATGCCCGGACGGGTGATCGATCGGGCCAGCTCGTGGGCTTCTGAGGAGATGCGGCAGGCCTCCCGCAAACGCTCCAACTCATGGGGCTCCTTGCGCAGCCGCAGGCGATGCAGGATCGGCGTTGGTGCCACCAGGCCCAGGGCCGCCGTCCCCATGCGGGCATAGGTGTCCAGTTGCCGCCCCCAGGCCGAAAGCACCATCGATTCCACCGATGTGTGGCGGCCCACCCGGAAGGCGATGGCTTCGGCACCGGCGAGGTACTCGGGCAGTTTTTCGCTCAACTGATCCAGCGGATGGGCCAGGTCCGCCCCATAGCGCTCCACCGCGCCTTCGGTGCCCCAGCGGAAGCCGGTCCACACCTCAGCCGCCGGGTCCTTGGGCTGCACAAACAGCACGTAGCGCTCGCCTTCCGGACGATGCGGCAGCAGCAGAGCCACCGCATCCGGTTCATCAAAACCGGTGAGGTAAAAGAAATCGCTGTCCTGCCGGAAGGGCCATTCACAGTCGGCGTGATGGGTCGCCAATGCCGCGGCCGGAATCACCGCGGCGGCAGCGCCGAGTTGCTCCATGAACAGGGCGCGACGACGCGCGTGGATGCCGGAGTCGAAACCGTTCACAGCAGCAGAGCGTTCAGGGGAACAGGATGGCAGTTAGCAAGGCCGAACTGGCCAGGGCCTCTACGATGCAAGGAGTTTCAGACGGCAATGAGCTCCGATCTCCTGGTGCTGTTGCTGCTGGTTTTGGTGGTGCTGCTGGGTTCGGCCCTCTGTTCCGGAGTGGAAGCCGCCCTGTTGACCGTGAGTCCAATCCGGGTGCACGAGCTGGCTGCCCGGGAACGCCCTGTGGCCGGGGCCCGGCGGCTGGCGCAGTTGCGTCAACGGCTGGGGCGCACCCTGTCGGCTCTGGTGATCGCCAACAACGGCTTCAATATTTTCGGCAGCCTGATGCTGGGCGGTTATGCCGCCTGGGTGTTCGAGCAGCGCAACATCAGCGGTGTGGCCCTGCCGGTGTTCTCGGTGGGACTCACCGTCCTGGTGATCCTGCTGGGGGAAATCCTGCCCAAAGCCCTCGGAAGCCGTCTGGCCCTGCCGGTGGCCCTGGCCAGCGCACCTCTGTTGCATTGGCTCGGCCTGGCACTGCGGCCGCTGGTGCTGCTGCTGGAACGGATGCTGCCGGCCATCACCGCCGAAGCGGAACTCAGCACCAATGAGGAGGAGATCCGTCTGCTGGCTCGCCTGGGCTCCCAGAAGGGTGAGATCGAAGCTGATGAAGCCGCGATGATCGGCAAGGTGTTTCAGCTCAACGACCTCACCGCCCGCGACCTGATGACGCCGCGGGTGGCGGCACCCACCCTGGATGGGAGCCTCAGCATCGAAGCCCAGCGGGCCAAGCTGATGAGCACCAACGACCCCTGGTGGGTGGTGCTGGGCGATCAAGTGGACAAGGTGCTTGGCGTGGCCAGCCGCGAGCGGGTGCTCACCGCCCTGTTGGAGAACCGCGGCCTGCTCACACCCGTTGACCTCTGCGAACCGGTGGAATACGTGCCCGAGATGATCCGGGCCGATCGGCTGCTGACGGGCTTCCGGCGCGACAGCGGTGGCGTGCGCGTGGTGGTGGATGAATTCGGTGGCTTTGTCGGCGTGATCGGTGCCGAATCGGTGCTGGCCGTGCTGGCCGGCTGGTGGCGCAAGCCGGCAGCATGAGCGGGATGCAACCCACCCCGCCCCATACCGTTGAGCGCTGCCAGCTGCTGCTGGAGCACTGGCGCAGTCAGCTTCAGCTGAGCCCACTGGACCAGGGACTGCTGGGGGGTGAATTGCGGCTGCTGGATCGTCAGCTGCAACGGCTGCAGCAACGACGCCTGCGCATTGCTCTGTTTGGTCGGGTGGGGGTCGGCAAATCCAGCCTGATCAATGCCTTGATCCGCCGGCCACTGCTGGCAACGGATGTCGCCCACGGCAGCACCCGCCATCAGCAGGCGGTGGACTGGCCCGTGGAGATTGCCGGGCTGACCAGGGTGGAACTGGTGGACACCCCCGGCATTGATGAAATCGATGCCGCCGGGCGGGCTCGCTTGGCCTCCCGCGTGGCCATGGGGGCTGATCTGGTGCTGCTGGTGGTGGACAGCGACCTGACCCGGGCCGACCTCGAGGCCTTACGCACGCTGCTGGAGAGCGGCAAGCCCCTGCAGCTGGTGCTGAACAGGAGCGACCGCTGGCCAGAGCAGGAACGTGCCGAACTGCTGCGCAGCATCCGCGCCCGGCTGCCGATGGATCTGCCGATCACCGCGGCAGCGGCAGCACCCCGCAGCCCCCAGATCCAGGCCGATGGGCGGGTGCGCAGCACGATCACGACGCCGCAGGTGCAGGATCTGCAGAAGCAGCTCTGCCGGCAGCTGGAGAACGAAGGCACCCTGCTGTTGGCGATTCAGTCGCTGCGCCAGGCCGACCGCTTCCAGAGGGCCTGCCAAGCACTGCGGCTGCAACAGCACCGCCGCACGGCCCAGAGCCTGATCGGTCGTTATGCAGCCGCCAAGGCCACCGGCGTGGCCGTCAACCCTGTAATGGCATTGGACATGGCCGGAGGCATGGCCTGCGACACCGCCCTGGTGCTGCAGCTCAGCCGTCTCTACAACCTGCCGATGACGCCAGCGGCGGCACGGCTGCTGCTCACCCGACTCTCCAGCCACAACGCCTTGTTGGGCGGGGTGCAGCTGGGGCTGGCGGCCCTCAAGCAGGCCCTGCTGCTGCTGGTGCCGGTGAGCGGCGGCGCCAGCATGGCCCCTGCAGCCCCGGTGGCCGTGGCCCAGGCCGCCCTGGCGGTGCATGCCAGCCGCCGAACGGGGCGTCTGGTGGCGCAACAGTTGCTGCGACGGCGCGGTGGACAACCCGGTGCGCTGTTACGCCGCCTGGCCGAACGAGATCCCGTGGTGCACCACTGGCTGTTGCGCTGGCCCAAAGCCCTGGAGCAGGATCTGCAACCACTGCTGCCCTGAGATGACCGCTGCTGCCATCGCTTTGCTGGGCACCAGCGCCGATCCACCCACCCGCGGCCATCAGGTGCTGCTGGAGGGGCTGTTGAACCGCTACGGCCAGGTGGCGACATGGGCCAGCGACAATCCCCTGAAACAGCACGATGCCCCCCTGGAGTTGCGAGCGATGCTGCTCGGCCAGCTGGTGCAGCAACTGCAGGATGAACGTCTCGAGCTGGCCCAGCATCTGAGCAGCCCTTACACCTTGATCACCTTGCAACGGGCCGCCCACCATTGGCCTGATCACAACCTTGTGTTTGTGGTGGGCAGCGATCTCGCTGGCCAGATTCCCCGCTGGAAACAGAGCGATTGCTGGCTGCCGCAGTGCCGCCTGGCCATCGCCCCCCGCAAGGGTTGGCCCCTCGAGGAGGCGACGCTGCAGGCCCTGCGCGATCTGGGCGGACAGGTGGAGCTGCTGGATCTGGAGGTTCCCGCCACCGCCAGTTCGCAACTGCGCCAGCAACCGAATCAAGCTCAGATCCCTGAAGCGGTGTGGCCGCTGTTGCTCCAGCACAATCTGTACGGCCTTTCGGGGAGCCTCTGCTGATGCGCATCGCCCTAGCGCAACTCAACCCCGTGGTCGGCGACTTCGAAGGCAACGCGAAGCGGATTCTGGAGGCCGTGCGCAGGGCAGAAGAGCAGGCTGTTGATCTGGTGCTCACCCCTGAACTCTCCCTCTGGGGGTATCCCCCTCGGGACCAGTTGCTCGAGCCCAGCCGCATCCAGCAACAGAACACGGTGCTGCAGTGGCTGGGGAACCAACTGAACAGCAGCGTCACCCTGTTGGTGGGAGCTGCGCTGCCCGCATCAGATGCCCGCAGTCCACGGCTGCACAACGGTGTGGTGCTGGTGAATCGCCTGGGCTGGCGGCCGATTGCCCAGAAACAACTGCTGCCCAGTTACGACGTCTTTGATGAGCGGCGCTACTTCCGCCCCGGTGATGGCCCCTGCCTGCTCAGCCTGCCCAACGGGAAGCGACTGGGCCTCACCATCTGCGAAGACCTCTGGGTGGATGACGGCCTGCAGCGCGAGCGCCTGGACGGACCGGATCCCATCGATCAACTGATCCCCGAACAGCCGGATCTGGTGATCAATCTGGCGGCTTCCCCCTTCGATGCCTCCAAGCCAGCCTTGCGCCAACAGCTGGCGGCGGCGGCGGCGCAACGCCTCAATTGCCCACTGATCTACCTCAATCAAGTAGGGGGCAACGACGAGCTGGTGTTCGACGGGGCCAGTTTTGTGGTGGAAGCCGATGGCGCCGTGCAGCTGGAGCTCCCCGTCTGTGAGGAGCACCTGGCGGTCTGGGACAGCGGTCATCCCACCCCTGTGCAGTCCCACGGCCAGATTCAACCCATGGATCCCCTGGAGCGGCTGTTCCGCGCCCTCGTGCTTGGGGTGCGTGACTACGCCCGGAAATGCGGGTTCAACAAGGCATTGCTGGGGTTGAGCGGCGGCATCGACTCAGCGCTGGTGGCCGTGATCGCCAGCGCAGCCCTTGGGAACGAGGCGGTCTCAGCGCTGTTGATGCCCTCCCCCTGGAGCTCGGCTGGATCCATCGACGACGCCTTGGCCTTGGCCAAACGGTTGGGACTGCAGACCAACACAGTGCCGATCGCCGGCCTGATGGAGGGCTACGACCAGGCCCTCACCGCACCGCTCGGGGCAACGCCCCAGGGCTTGACGGCGGAAAATCTGCAATCACGCATTCGCGGCACCCTGCTGATGGCCGTGGCCAACCAGCAGGGCCAACTGCTGCTCACCACCGGCAACAAATCCGAGCTGGCCGTGGGGTACTGCACCCTCTATGGCGACATGAACGGCGGGCTTGCGGTGATTGGCGATCTCTACAAAACCAGCGTGTTTGCCCTGTGCGACTGGCTCGACAGCGACGCAGCCCGGGGCTGCCGCCAGGCGCTGGGACTCCCGACCCACGGGGAGCTGGTGGGGGAGGCGATTCGACGCAAACCCCCCAGCGCCGAGCTAAGGCCCAACCAGAAAGACAGCGACTCCCTGCCCGACTACGACGCTCTGGACGCCCTGCTCAAAGCGCTGATCCAGGAGCGCCAGTCTGGACCAACCCTGGTGGCGGCCGGCCATGATCCCGCCCTAGTGGAGCGGGTGGAACGGCTGCTGAAACGGGCCGAGTTCAAGCGACGCCAGGCGGCACCGTTGCTCAAGGTGAGCCCCCAGGCCTTCGGCAGCGGCTGGCGGTTGCCCATTGCAGCGGCCTAAAGCCATCCCACCCTGGTGATGTGGCGGGTTGCGCGCAGCGGAGCCAGATTGAAGGGATCTCCTTGAAGCCGCCATGGCAGCCTCCGTTCTCTCGGCCCCGATGGCCAGCATCGGTGTGCCGAAGGAGATCAAGCTCGATGAGCAGCGCGTGGCGCTGACTCCCGATGCGGTGCGGGAACTGGTGAGCCAAGGCTTGGAGGTGCGCATCGAAACCGGAGCCGGGGCTGGAGCGGGAATCGGTGACGACGCCTTCGCCGCCGCCGGTGCCCAAATGGTGAGCCGCGACGAGGCCTGGGGCGCCCATTTGGTGGTGAAGGTGAAGGAACCGCAGGCGGAGGAATTTGTTTATCTGCGGAAGGACATGGTGCTGTTCACCTACCTGCACCTGGCCGCCTATCCCAGCGTTGGCGAGGCCCTGCTGGAGGCAGGCACCGCTGCCATCGCCTACGAAACCGTGCAGCTGGAGAACGGCAGCCTGCCGTTGCTGGCACCGATGAGCGAAATCGCGGGGCGCTTGGCGGCCCAGGTTGGAGCTCACCTGCTGGAGAAACCACACGGCGGCCGGGGCGTTTTGATGGGGGGCTGCACCGGCGTGCAACCGGCCCGGGTGGTGGTGCTTGGCGCCGGCACCGTGGGATGGAATGCCGCACGAACGGCCGCCGCCATGGATGCCGAGGTGTTGCTGCTCGACCGCTCACCCAAGCGGTTGCGCAGCCTGGAGGCCGACCGGCGCGGTCGCTTGATGAGTGTGGTGAGCAGCCGCGGGCTTCTGGAACGGTTGGTGCCGACAGCGGATCTGGTGATCGGAGCCGTGCTTACCCCCGGTGGGCGCGCCCCCACCCTGGTGGACGAGCAGATGGTGAAGCAGATGCGGCCCGGTTCGGTGATCGTGGATGTGGCGATCGACCAGGGGGGCTGCATCGCCACCAGCCGCGAAACCACCCACACCGATCCCACCGTGAGCATCCACGGTGTGCAGCACTACGCGGTCGGCAACATGCCCGGTGCGGTGCCGTTCACCTCCACCGAAGCGCTGGTGAGCGTCACGCTGCCCTACATCCTTGGCATCGCTGGCCGGGGCCTGGAGGAGGCGGTCACAGAACGGCCGGAACTGTTGTCAGGCCTGAACACGGTGCAGGGCTCGGTCTGCCATCCCGGCGTCGCCAAGGCCCTCGGCCTGCCGCCGCGGCACCCGATGGCCTGCCTGCGCTAGCTCTCAGCATCCAGATCGACGGCCCGGATGTAGAGCCAATCACCTTCAGGCTGCCCATCCCGGCGCTGGAACAGGGAGGTTTCCCGCAGCACACCGCCTTGGTAACGGGCCTCGAACTGCACGGTGCCCTCCAGGTCCCCGCCGCCGCCGCTGACGGCGATGATCTCCAGCCCCAGCCACCGGGTCTGGCGGCAACTGCGCTGCAGCTCCCGCCGGCGCTGGGAGGCCTGCTGATGGGGCTCGGGATGGGTGGCGATCAGGTAGTCCACCTCCCCCCGGGCGAAAGCGGAGTAGCGGGATCGCATCAGCTGCTCCGCGGTGAGCGCACGTTGCTCTCCCCGGTGCAAAGGGCCGCAGCAACGGCCATACAACCCACCACCACAGGGGCACGGGTCCTGATCCGCCGACGCCGCGAATCCCTTAGGCATCAATTCGGCACCATTAGTTGAGCCTCTCCAACCCTGGCAACGGCCGGCCCAGCGATGCCGGCGCCACTCCCTCGCGCAGGGCCAGCACCAGACCGGCAGCTTCGGCATAACTGGCCGCAGCATGCACCCCACTGCCGATCCCGAGGGCGTCCGCCGTCACCGACAGCAGCGAGGGGTTGACCACGCTGATCACCGGCACCCCGCGCTCCAGGCAGGCCAGAACGGACTCGCCGCCGAGGGCACCGTTCGGCACCACCACCGCACCCAGTTGATCGGCCCTCAACCGATCGCTCCCCACCACGCCTTGGCCGGCCGCCACCAGATCCGGCGCCCGGCTCAGACCCACCAGGACGCAGGCCAGAAAGGTGTAGCCCAGCTCCTCTCCAGCAGCGCGCGGATCCAACTGTGGATCCAGGGGCAACGGATCCAAGGCCGGCGCATGGGCACAGGGAATCTGCAGGTGTTGCACCAGCAGATGACTGATCACCGCCTCGGCCCCAGCCAGGGCATCAACGCCGCTACCAGCGCGGTAGGCCGCCAAGGCATCACTTTGCGGATCCTCCGGGAAGCGGGCCACCACGGCGATGGCGGTGGCCCCGGCCGCCTGCAGCCGCTCGCCCGCCCGCAGCAAGGCATCATGACGATCCAGGGTTCCCCAGCTGGCGCCACTGGCCCCCTGTTCCAGGTGGACCCCGAGGGGCGCATCCGTCGTCAGCACCGGTCCGATCTCCAGCCCCAACGTGGCGCGACAACCCTCCGCCACCTGAATCTGCCGTTGCGCCAGCTCCGGCTCAATGCCGGCATCGAGCAACAGCCCGATCCGCTGGCGCAGCACCGGCCGCAGGTCCCAGGCACCGACGGCAAAGCGATCCAGGCCGTAGCCCTCCACATAGTGAATGCGGGGGTCGCTCCAGTAGAGGGCGGCCCCGTTCATCACATTCGGGTGGGTGATAAGGCATCCACTCGCCGCGGCCAGCACCCGCGCACTGGGCATTGCGTCGCCGGCGTAGCCGCCGATGGCACAACCGATGCCCGTCGGCACCAGCATCAGCACCGGCAGCGCCGTCGCACTCATGGCTGAACCACGGCTTCCTGCTCAACAGCCGCACCCACCTGCACAACAGCCTCCTGCTCAGAAGCACCAATCTCAACAACAGCCTCCACCTGCAGCCAACGCTGACCGGCGGCATCGCTGTTCACCGCCGTGATCGCCCAACGCAAGAGTTGGCCTTCAGGCTGCAGCTGCTGACGAATCCATCCACCCAACCGTTCTGCTGGCACCGCCTCGGGCCAGAGCAGCTGACGGTCCAGGCGACGCAGGTTCACTTCTGGTATTGCCCGAACTGCGCCTCGTACAAGGCATCCTCCTGGCCGGCTTTCAAGCTGAGATCGGCGCGGGGGAAGGCCACACAGAGCAAGGCGTAACCCTGTTGCTGCAGATCCGCCTTCACACCCATGGCATCAGGCTGATCCACCGACCCTTCGCTGATCAGCGCGGCACAGGTGGTGCAGACACCGGAACAACAGGAACTGGGCAGGGTGACACCGGCGGCTTCCGCCGCGTTGAGCACGGTCTGATCGGCACGGCAGCTGAAGCTGTGGGTGGTGCCTTCAAACTCGGCGCGGACGGTGTAGGTGGCCACGTCGGACATGCCGTGGTGAGTCAATGAATTAGAAGCAATCATAAAGAACAGACCTCCCCAGAATTAAGTCATCCCCCCGTAACGCTTCAATAGCAATTTAGCCCATGAAAACAACCCCAACCGCCAACAAGAGAGTCCATCTAATATTAACAGCCAAGACAAACTGGCCAAATATCGGGGTCAACCAAAAACCGTAACTTCATCGAAAAAGACATATAAAATTAAAGTGGATTCGCAAAGATTCAAGTGACGAAATCACATGATTGCCCTTAGAACTTCAAAACTTTGATCAAGGCCTGAATTGATCTGAAGTTTTTCTTTGTGAACATGATTGAAAATGTCCCGCGGGTCCCAACTAGAACCTATGGCAGGTCTTGGCAAGTCAACAAGACTCAATCCGTCACTCAGTCTAAATGGAACATGAACAGGATTTGTTTCAAAATCGCTTGGGAAATCACCTAACCAGCTCTCGTAATAATGCCTGCGCTCAGTCCTAACAGGTACATGAAGAGTTTTAGCATAGGAAGCCCTACACATGTAAAAGTTAAACCACATCCAACCACTGCCTCCTAGGCCAGGTCCGATTTTATTTAATGAAACAATTGTATTCAAAATATCTGCATTAACATAAACATTTCTGAGGATCATAATTGATGACATAGCACTCTCTAGGGTGGTAAGCGATTCAGACTCAAGATGCGACAAACCTTTGCAATGAGAATATATAACGTAATCAGCCCCTTCCAGCGCCATTGATGTCTCATGAAAAGATCTAATGCCGGGATACTCAAAACAATTCTCTTGACTCCACAAGATTTCATAATTTCTTTTTAGAACCCCATTTTCTTTCGAGCTCCCACAAGATTCTTCGCCAAGAAAGCCTTCGGCAAGTTGAACAACCCTTGACAAATGTTCTGGAGTACCATTTACAACTATTTTAACCAAAGAATCATAAGAACCACAAAACACACCTGAAACACATAGATCGCAAAAATGCCTTTTAAAGACTATTTCCCAGTATTGAGACACGAAGCAATTCAAGAAGTAAATTATTCTTAGCTTTTGCTGACCAAGAGGAGCAAAATCCATTGGCCTTACATTAAGCGGAATGTTCTTAGGGCAACAGATTTCCCACAACGGCTTATCTGGCAACTTATCAAAAATTCTCCGTACTGCTATGACATCACAGTCAATATTGGCATAAAGAGTATTAATTGAATAACATTTATATCCTCGTGAGCAAGAGCCAATACTTGCAAGATCAATCAGCCCATTCTCAAATTCACTTATCGGCTTCCACCCCAACAGAAGCTGGCCTGACTTAAAACATGAAACTTCAATTCTACTAGTGAATTGCAGCGTCACACAATTCGGCATAAGTGAACACACCATAACAGACCCCGCCATGCATCAACCGTCAACCACCTCTTGCATACACTTTGGATGAAAGATTCATCATCATCAACACCGTAAAGCGCAGAAACGACTAGGGATAAAAGAAAGACCGCACATTTCGAGAAAAATCAACGAAATAAACCGCATATCAATGACAACACTTAGGCGCACATAACGAAGATTATTTCCCGCAAAAACAAGAATCATTCTTTAATCAAACAAATTGCATCATATAATAATATAAATTTACAGCATCCGAATCAATGGACGAGGCGTGTAGTTGATTACAAACCAGACAGCAACTCAGAGGTTCTCCATTACTCAGGGCCATCATCGTCCAGATTTTCCCGAAGCGATGCAATACAAAAATCAGGGCTGGTATTTTCCAATTGATAATCCAATGGAACTTTAAACAACTCCATTCATCTCATTCCACTGAAGTCCACTGCGATGGGTGGGGCGCCAGGTATTCCGGAGGATCCCCCTCGGCAGGCGCAGTGAGGGCGAAATCAAAGCTGATCGAACAGCGCAGCTCGTCTGGGGCGTCGTTGGGCAGAACGCTGTGGTGCAGGCTCGACGGAAACAGCACCAGTAAACCGGGGCGTGGGGCCAGATCCCAGTGGGCCTGATTGAACGGTTGGCCTTCAGCAATCGGGCCGCCGTAACCCACCGCCAAACCCGCCACCAACTCATTGGGTTGATGGGACGCATGCAGCCGCAACATGCCTTCTTCTCCCGAGCCGTTACCTGTGAGGTACAGAACAGCACTGAGATGGGCATTGGGGTGGTGGTGGCGACCACCCACTTGATCCCAATCACTGATCACCGGCCAGCAACGCTGCAGATGCAGGGCCAGTTGGCTTCGCTCAAACCCAAGCGAATTGAGATAGCCCCAGGCCTGATCGGCTACCAGCTGAGCCAGCGCCTGAAAGGGCTGCTGTTGATGCAGCTGCCACACCCCATGCAGGTCCCCCGTCCAGGCACAACCCTCGCTGGGGTTGCCCTCGGCCTCGCCGCGAAGCTCCAGCAGAGCCTGCATGCAGGCCGCCTGCTGCAGAGGGTCGAGAGGAAGTTGCGTCGTTGCCACGACGGTGGGGAAGAGCTGATGAAGCTGAAGCACGCCCACACCCTCAAACCGCTCCGATTCACCGTTAACACGGCACAAAAAAACCGGCCCCGAAGGACCGGCATTCGAATGATCGATCGACCGAAAAGATCAGCCGAAATGGTTAGCCAACAGCGGCCGCACCGCCTGCAACTTCCAGGATCTCCTGGGTAATCGCAGCCTGACGGGCCTTGTTGTAGTCAAGGGTGAGGCTCTTGGCCAATTCCTTGGCGTTGTCACTGGCGTTGTTCATGGCCGTCATCCGGCTGGCCAGCTCGGAGGCGGCCGATTCCTGCAGGGAACGCAGCATCTGGTTCTGCAGATACAGCGGAAGCAGTGCATTCAGCAACTGTTCAGGGGTCTGCTCAAACACGATGTCCGAAGGAATCTTCGGCTCGGTGTTGGCAGGGCCTGCACCAGGCTCCACCGTCAGAAGACCGTCCTTGGTGGTGAGACGGAAGATCTCATCCTCGGGATCAGCGATGTCCTGAGGATCCAAGGGCAGAAGGGTCTGAACCACGGGCTTGCAGCTCACCAGGTTGATGAACTTGGTGAAGATCAGTTCGACGCGGTCGGTGCTTTCGGCCAGGAACTCAGCCAGCAGATCCGTGGAGATCGTGTTGGCCTCATCGGCGGTGGGCACCTGTTCCAGACCGGAGAAGGTGGCCTGGATCGGGTAGTCCCGACGGGTGAAGTAGCCGATGGCTTTGGTGCCGATCAGCAGCAGCTTCACGTCGAAGCCTTTGCCCTTCAGCTCAGCAAAACGCTGTTCCGTGCGCTTGATGATGTTGGCGTTGTAGCCACCACACAGGCCGCGATCGCCGGTGACCGCCACCAGGGTGATGGTCTCCACATTGCGCTGCTGCATCAGGGGAGATGCCGCATCTTCGAAACCCATGCGGGACTGGAGGTTTTCCAGGATCCGGGCCAGCCGATCCGCGAAGGGACGGCTGCGGAGCACTTGCTCCTGGGCGCGGCGCACCTTGGCCGCAGCCACCAGGCGCATGGCCTCGGTGATCTTGCGGGTGTTTTTGACCGACTTAATTCGGTCTCGGATTTCCTTGAGATTCGCCATGTCGGCAGCTCCTTCAGGCCGCGGAAGCGACCATGGTGGACACGACTTCGGTGATGGCGTCCTTGAGGATCGCCTCAGCCTCAGGGCTCATCACCTTCTTCTCCTGGATTTCGGTGATGAACTCAGCCTTGTTGGACTTGAGGTACTCACGCAGTTCACGGGAGAAGTCAACGACCTTGTCGACGGGGACGTCGTCGATCAGGCCCTTCACACCGGCATAAACGATGGCGACCTGCTCAGCCAGGATCAGGGGGCTGAACTGAGGCTGCTTGAGCAGTTCACGCAGGCGCTTGCCGCGCTCCAGCTGCTGCTGGGTGGACGCGTCCAGGTCGGAGGCGAACTGGGAGAAAGCAGCCAGCTCGTCGAACTGGGCGAGTTCCAGTTTCAGGGTGCCGGCAATCTTCTTGATGGCCTTGGTCTGGGCAGCACCCCCCACCCGGCTCACGGAGATACCCACGTTGATGGCGGGACGCAGACCGGAGTTGAACAGGTCAGAGCTGAGGAAGATCTGACCATCCGTGATCGAAATCACGTTGGTGGGGATGTAGGCCGAAACGTCACCGGCCTGGGTCTCAATGATCGGCAGGGCGGTCATGGAACCCTTGCCCATGGCGTCAGACAGCTTGGCTGCACGCTCGAGAAGACGGCTGTGGCAGTAGAAGACGTCGCCGGGGTAGGCCTCACGACCGGGCGGACGACGCAGCAGCAGCGACATCTGACGGTAGGCAGCAGCCTGCTTGGAGAGATCGTCGTAGATCACCAGCGTGGCCTTGCCCTTGTACATGAAGTACTCGGCGATGGTGGCACCGGTGTAAGGAGCCAGGTACTGCAGTGCAGCGGGCTCGGAGGCGTTGGCGGCCACGATCACGGTGTAGTCGAGGGCACCGCGCTCACGCAGCACTTCAACGACGTTGGCCACGGACGCAGCCTTCTGACCCACGGCGACGTAGACGCAGATCATGTCCTGATCCGCCTGGTTCAGGATCGTGTCGATCGCGATGGCGGTCTTGCCGGTCTGACGGTCACCAATGATCAGCTCGCGCTGGCCACGGCCGACGGGAATCATCGCGTCGATGGCGGTGATGCCGGTCTGCATCGGCTCATGCACCGACTTGCGCTGAATGATGCCGGGCGCCATGGATTCGATCAGGCGCGTCTCACTGGTGGCGATTTCACCCTTGCCGTCGATGGCGCGGCCCAGGGAGTTCACCACCCGGCCCAGCATGGCTTCACCCACGGGCACAGCGGCGATCTTGCCGGTGGCCTTCACCGTGCTGCCTTCCTGGATGCCGTAACCCTCACCCATCAGCACCGCGCCGACGTTGTCGTCTTCGAGGTTCAGGGCGATGCCTTCGGTGCCGTCCTCAAATTCAATGAGTTCGCCGGCCATGGCTTGCTGCAGGCCGTAAACGCGGGCGATGCCGTCGCCCACGGTGAGAACGGTACCGACATTGCTGACGGAAACCGACTTGTCGTAGTCCTCAATTTGCTGCTTGAGGATGGCGCTGATCTCGTCGGGACGGATGGAAACCATGGCGTGTGATCCCAGCTGGGAGTGGGGGAAGAAGGAGCGGTGGGGAAAGGAGTGAGGTCAGCTCGCCTTGGCGAGTGCCAGACCAAGGCGACGAACCTGGCCAGACAGGCTGGCGTCGATCACCTGAGATCCGAGACTCACGACGAAACCGCCGATTAGGGACGGATCCACACTGAGGTCGATGTCGACCTTGTTGGTGCCGGCCATGGCCTGCACCTTCTTGGAGAGGGCCGCTTGCTGCTCTTCGCTGAGAGCCTGGGCTGAGCGGACCTGGGCCAGGGTGATGCCCTGCTGCTCGCGGTAGAGCTCGAGATAACGAAGCATCACCGCATCAAAAGCGATGAGACGTTGGCGGTCAGCCAGCACCTTCAGCAGGTTGAACACTGAAGGGGTGACATCCTCACCCACAAGCGCGGTGAGAGCTTTCTTCTTGGCATCCGGCTCAAGAACCGGAGACACCATGGCGTCGCGGAAGTCCTCGGAATCGTTCCAAATTGCAAGAAGTTGCTTGCATTGATCTGCAACGGTTTCAGACTCACCACGGGCTTCAGTGACCTGAAGCAGTGCTTCGGCGTAGGGGGTGGCCAGAGAGTTGAGGAGAGGCATCAGGCGTTCTCCAGATTTTTGATGGTGGAATCGATCAACTTGGCCTGAGCACTGGCATCAAGACGACCCGGCAGTTCGGCAAGGGCCTTGTCGATCGCGGCCAGGGCGGCCTCACGACGCAGGCTGTCCTTGATCCGGGCAGCATCGGCCTCTGCATCAGCATCGGCACCTGCCTTGATGGCTGCCATCACAGAGATGGTGCGCTTCTCGCCTTCGGCACGAATGCCTTCGGCGCGGGCCTTGCCATCAGCACGAATCTTCTCGGCTTTCTGCTGAGCAGCAGCCAACTCGGACTGGGCCTTGCTCAGGTTTTCGCTGGCGGTTTTCAGGCGGGACTCAGCGTCCTGCAACTCCTGAAGAATGGCGGCGCGGCGGCGTTCCAGGATTCCTCCCAGGAAACCGCGCAGGAACCAAATCAGGAGACTGATCACAATGACCAGGTTGACCAGATTGGTTTCGAGCGGATTGAAATTGAGAGACATCACGCGGCCAGCAAACGGTTGATGATCGTGGTGCTCAGCTGATCCACCTGACCCTTGAGCTGGGTGCGGGCGGATTCACGCTCGGCCTCGATGGCCCGACGGCTTTCCTCTTTGGTGCGGTTGGCTTCAGCTTCCGCCTGGGCCAGCGCTTCGCGGTAGAGCCGGTCGACTTCTTGTTCCGCCTCGACGATCACGGCCTGAGCGGCCTGGCGGGCACCTTTCAGTTGTTCAGCCAGATCAGCTTCCAGGCGTTCAACCTGGGCGAGCTTCTGCTTGGCATCAGCACGACTGGTGGAGATGTAGCCCTCACGATCTTCCACGACCTTGCCGACCGGACGGAAGAAGAGAACATTGAGAAGGAAGGTGAGGAGAACCACCTGAACCGCCATCAGCGGAAGGGTGGCATCGAGGTCAAAAAGACCTCCCTCCGGAACACCTGCTTCAGCGAGCAGAAGCCAGGTCATGGAAAGGTGCGCTGGAAAGGGATCGAAACAAGGAGTTCAGCAGGGGGATCAGTGATCCCCCTGCACTGATCAGCCGGCGAAGGGGTTGGCGAACAGGAGCACCAGAGCCACAACCAGGCCGTAGATGGTCAGCGATTCCATGAACGCCAGGGACAGCAGCAGGGTGCCGCGGATCTTGCCTTCGGCTTCGGGCTGACGGGCGATGCCCTCAACAGCGCCGCCGGATGCGGTGCCCTGACCGATACCAGGGCCGATGGCGGCGAGGCCGACTGCCAGGCCAGCAGCCACAACGGAAGCGGCGGAGGTGATGGAATCCATGTTGGGTGGTGTAAGGGGAAGCGCTGGGAAGCGCCGTACGGAATGGACTTGGGGATCGGTTCCCCCCGCGCAGGGACATTCCCGAAGGAACGGGCCCGGGTGCAATGCCGGACCTGCGCGCGGATGTGTTTAGCAGATCGCCGTTCTCCGGCGAAAGAGGCGAGGCGGTTTAGTGGGCCTCGTGGAGACCTTCACCGATGTAGAAGGACGCCAGGGTCGCGAAAATCAGAGCCTGGATGGCACTGGTGAACAGGCCCAGCAGCATCACGGGCAGGGGCACGATCAGGGGCACCAGGTACACCAGAACCCCTACAGCCAATTCGTCGGCAAGGATGTTTCCGAACAGACGGAAGGAGAGGGAGAGAGGCTTGGTGAATTCCTCGATGATCTTGAACGGGAGCATGATCGGGGTCGGCTCCACGTACAGCTCGAAGAAGCGGAGACCCTTGCGGCTCAAGCCCGCGTAGAAGTACGCCAGGGACACCAGCAGAGCCATCGCCACGGTGGTGTTGATGTCTGCGGTGGGAGCGCCCAGCTCACCCTCAGGGAGTTCGAAGATCTTCCAGGGGATCAGGGCACCGCCCCAGTTGCTCACAAAGATGAACAGGAACAGGGTGCCGATGAAGGGCAGCCAGTCGCGGTAGTACTTCTCGCCGATGTTGTCGCGGGCGATATCGCGGATGAAGTTCCAGAGGAATTCGAGCAGGTTCTGCAGACCGATCGGGTCGCGCTTCATGCCGCGGGTGCCAACAAGCACCACAGCCAGAAGGATGCCGATCAGGATCCAGGAGCTCAGGAACACCTGGCCGTGCAGATACAGATCGCCGATCTGCCAGTACAGGTGGTGACCCACTTCCAGTTCAGCGAACGGGAGTGGTAAGGGCAACAAAGCCATGGGTGCAGAGAAAAGTGCTCAGATTCAGCGGTCGTCGAAGACGTGCTGAAGAATCAGGGCGGGCTTGTAGAGAAGGAATCCCAGGAAGGCCGGCAACAGATCGAGTTGAGGCAGCTTCGCCGAACCAACCACAAGCAGGGTGGGAACGATGAGCTGAAAACGTCCCAGTCCACGGGACTGGTCACTGAGCCGGGCCACACTGCGGGCAAGCAAGCGCACGTACAGAAGTCCGGCGCAGGATCCCACAAGAACACTGCCGGCCACCGAGAGATTCATGGTGAGGGCCACGATCGGAACCGTGACCAGAGACACCAGAACGGTGGCCAACAGCAGACGACGCTGAAGACGGTAAAAATCCTCCAAGCGCTGCCTGAAATGGCGCGCGGAATCTATCACGCGTATTTCCTTAACCCTTCAGCAGCACCAGCCGCCGATCCACCAGGGAACGAATGACCATGGGCTGAGCCAGGCTCCCCAGCGGGGCCTCAGGCTGCTCCTGCAGGGCCTGCAGCAGGGCCCGTTCATCCGCCGAAAGCTGCAGCGGTTCCATGTTGGTGCCCAGGATCGGATCCGGCTCGCCCCACAGACAGGGCTGGCGCAACCCATGGGACTGCAGCAAGTCCTCATCGGTCAGCACCGACGCTGCGATCGGCTGGGCGGAGAGGAAGAACTCGAAATGGCTGATGTCGGGATCCAGCTGCTCCACAAGCTCCCATTGCTGGCGCGGGGGCAAGGCCTGGGCCCGCTCCAACAGCTCTCCCTTCAACAGACGGGCCGGATCCCAGATCTCGGGGTTGGAGAAGCCGGCGAAATGCAGACCCGCCGTTTCGATGAACGCAAAGAGACGCTCAAGGTTGTAACTGGTCTCCTGCGGATGCAGATACATGTCCGCAAAGTTGGCGTCGGCGGCACAGTCCACGGCCCAGCGTTCGCGGTGATGACGGGCGAGGCGATTGGTGTCGGGCAGGGTCTCGAACAGCTCACGGCCCAAGCGCAGCCCTTCAGCCCCGGTACCGGCCTGCAAGAGGTTGAGTGCTTTCTGGGTCCGGTGAATTTCCCAGCGCCCCGCATCGGCATAAAGAAAGAGATGAAGCAAGCCCTGGGGGGCCAACAACCCGCTCAAGGCGTGAAGCCCCGCTTCCGGTTGGTTTAGGTGGTGCAACACCCCCACGGAATTGATGTAGTCGAAGGGGCCTTCATCCGCCAGATCAAGAAGACTGCGCTGCTCCTGACGCAGGGAGCTCACCTGCTCGGCGGCCCCAGAGCGAAGACAGCGTTCCCGGGCCACCGCCAAAGCCCCATCGCTGATGTCCACCCCGAGCACATCCGCGCCGGGGTTGAGATGGCAGAGGTAGTCGGTGCTGACGCCGGTCCCGCAGCCGGCGTCAAGAATCCGCGGCTGCTCCAGGCCCGCAGGGATCAATCCGTGGACCGCGGCCAGAACGCTGCGGTGACACCAACGCCAGTTGTATCCAGGAGGCGGTCCGTCCTGCAGCGGATCCCCCGGAAATGGGAAGCGGTCATAGAACGCACTCACCACAGGGGTCGCAGCATCACTGGGATTGGGGTGGGTCATGCAGCGCAGATACAGCGCCTGCGAGCTTTTCACGCCAGACCCAGCGAGCCCCTCCAGCACAACAAGGCCTGCAAACATTTGTTCATGGGGCCACGGAGCGCCATCCCGGCAGCCGTAACGTGGCGCGATCCGGCTTGCTTTCGTCGATGACAGTGACCGCCAGCAGCGGCAGCCCGCGCGTGTCTCCCCAACTGTTCGACACGCTGCCGCTCTCCAGCGTCCGTCAGGCAGAGCAGCAGGACCGTTTCCCGGACAACGGGGAACTGGACAGTCTTGTGACCTTCTTCCGAACCGGTCAGGACCGGATCGAAGCGTCCCGGATCATTGCGGCCAACGCCGAGGCCATCGTGGCCCGCGCCGCCAACAGAATTTTTGTGGGAGGTACGCCTCTCTCCTTCCTTGAAGCACCCCTGACAACGGGCGAAACCGGACGCCCCAGCGGCAAGGATGGGGTTCCTCTGGCCTCGGACCAAGCCGCGTTTGAACAGTCGGTACGCACCTTCACCGGCGACAGCAACAGCACCAGGCGGGGCAACTTCCTCACCCGCCTGCTGGAAGGAGCTGGCGGCGATGCCGACGTGCGGGTTGTGCTCCCCACCGGTTTCAACGCCATCAGCGTGGCCAAGTACGGCCCGGCCTTCATGCGCAAGTCGGTCCGCGACATGGGTTGGTTCCTGCGCTATGTGGGCTATGCCCTGGTGGCGGGAGACCCCAGCATCCTTGCGGTGAACACCCGCGGCCTGCGGGACATCCTTCTGGAGAACTGCTCTCTGGCGGCGACCAACGTGGCTCTTCAGGAGATGCGGGCTGCTTCAGCGGAACTGCTGCGGGATCGTCCTGAAGCCCGTCAGATGACCATCGACTGCTTCAACGTGCTGTTGCAGGAGCTGGCCATCCCCACCCCCAGCACCAAACAGCGTCAAGGCAGCCCGGTTCAGCAGGGCCTGCAGTTGCCGGCGATCTATGCCCTGGCTTCAGAGGGACGCCAGCTGTTTGAAATGCGTCCCGGTCTGTCCGGAGCCGAAAAAGCAGAAATCATCCGCGCCGCCTACCGCCAGGTGTTTGAGCGCGACATCGCCAAGGGGTACTCCCAGACCCCCTGTGCAGACAAAGCCAGCCAGGTGGCTCAAGGCCAGATCTCAATGCGCGAATTCGTTCGCGCCCTCGGCCGCAGCAAGGAATACCGCCAGCAGTTCCACGACGGTTTCGTCAACAGCCGTGTGGTGGAACTGGCTTACCGCCACTTCCTCGGCCGGGGCATCAGCTCCCTCGAGGAATTCCGCAAGTCCTTCGCGATCCTCAGCGACCAGGGCCTCAACGGCCTGGTGGATGTGCTGGTGAATTCCTCGGAATACGCCCAGGCCTTCGGAGAGGAAACCGTTCCCTACCTGCGCGATCTCGGCACGGAAGCTCAGGAAAGTGCCGGCTGGGGCTCCAACCGCAAGCTGTTCAACTTCAGCGCCCCGTTCGATGGCGCACCGCAATACGTCACCCTCTACGCCTCCTACCGCCAGCCCTTTGCCGACCAGCACGTCTACGGCGGTGGCAATGATCCGGTGGCGAACAAATTCGGCGCCATCTTCCCCAGCGGAATCGCCTCAGTCGCCACCCGACCAGCCCCCTACGGCTACGACAGTCGCCGATTGCTCGTGAGCAACGGCCTCAACAGCCCTGGCCAACTGGACAGCGACAGTTTCCGCAAGAGCCGCCCCCGCAAGGGTGGTCCGCGTGTGGTGCGACTTCAGCAGATCGCCACGGGTGGCACTGTGAATCCAGGGCGAGGTGGTCAGCCCAGCGTCCGTACGACTGAGGCCAGCACCCAAGCCGTCATCAAGGCTGTTTACGTGCAAGTGCTCGGCAACGGCGGCTATGCGGGAGAGCGGATGAGCTCTGATGAAGCCCGCCTCGAAAACGGAGACATCTCCCTCAAGGATTTTGTTCGGGCAGTCGCCAAATCCGATGCTTTCCGACGCCGCTACTGGAGCGGTCTCTACATCGTGAAGGCGATCGAAGTGATGCATCGGCGTTTGCTGGGCCGACCCACCTTCGGCCGCTGGGAAATCGATGCGCTCTTCGATACAGCCGCAAGACATGGCTTCTACGGCGTGGTGGACGCACTAATCGACAGCAAGGACTACAGCGAAGCTTTTGGGGCCGACACAGTCCCCTACGAACGTTTCATCACACCTGGTGATGTGACTGCACGCCGAACTCCAGGCTGGTCACGTGCTCTCAAGCTTGAGGCTGCCGCTGACCTCACCCTCAGCAGCCGTCCAGAGACACAGCGGTCCGAGGCATTCCGCAGTAGTGGCGATGTGACGCCACGCAACCTGCCCGACACGCAAAAGACAGCCACCCAAGACTTCACGACAACGACGAGCGGAAACGCCGGTGCGCCCAGTTGGCTGTCGGTAGTGCGTCAACAACGTCTTGCGTCCAACAGGACTGGCTTCCCGATGCGGCGAGCCAGCAACTCAACGCCAACCAGCATTGGTGGCCGGTCATGGAGCGTTGAGCTGATTTCTTCCAACGCGCGGAGCGGGCAAGCACTCCCACGCATAGGCATAGCTCTTGTCTCAGAAGGCGCTGAAGGATTCCGCTTGCGGGGTGGACTACCCGCGACGCTGGAGCTGAAACAGCCGTGCAGCGAAGATGAGCTCCAGACTGCTGTGAATGCAACTTACAAGCAGCTTCTCAACCGTGTCCCCACAGGGAATGAGCGTCTGATCAGCGCGGAATCACGGCTGCGCAATCAGGACATTGACCTGACCGAGTTCATTGCTGAAGTAGCGCTGAGCGAAGCGTTCCAGAACCGAATCGCCACGATGGCACCGCTTCGGGCCGCCTCCGCAGCAGGTCTGGCCCTGCTGGGACGGGCCACCACCCCAGCGGAAACCAGCCGTTTCCTGATCACCCGCGCTCAAGCGGGTCATGGCGCAGCTGTGACTGAACTGCTGGCGGAACGGATCAGCTCGACGGTGCCTCGCATCGACGGGATGGCGACGGCATCCGGGGTGACCCAGGCCACCATCCAGCGCACGGCCTCGCTCTACCGCGGCAATGCCGGCCTGAATCCCCCCACGGGCGACGCGATCTGAGCCAAACGGCAAATTTCCTGACAAACAAACGCCCCAATTCACAGCGGTTGTTTTCATTGGATCCCGGTGAAGTGCCGCTTCGTCGGGATCATTTTGCGCGTCTTGGGAGCCTCTCGGACCATGGCGTAAATCGCAGTCATGGCAACGGTTTTCCAGGCATGGCCGATGCCGTGAAGAACTGTTACCCGGGCAAAAATCCCAGGCCGTCGCCAGCGCAGAATGCATCAGCCGATTCCAACGGAGCGAGACCACAACGATCCGTGTTGACCGTTGTGAACAAGTCTCACTCCCGATGCTTCGACCCCCTGTCTCAGCCTTTAGTCTGAGACGCGATCCCTCGGGATCACCCCTTATTCACCGGATACCGGTCTCCTACGGGCGGCCGCTTGTTTCGAGGCAGAACTGCATGAGCATCGTCTCCAACTCGATCATCAACGCGGACGCCGAAGCCCGCTACCTCAGCCCTGGCGAACTCGACCAGATCAAAGCCTTCGTCACCGGCGGTCAACGCCGTCTGCGCGTGGCCCAGGTCTTGTGCGAGAGCCGCGAGCGCATCGTCAAGCAGGCTGGTGGTCAGCTGTTCCAGAAGCGTCCCGACGTCATCTCCCCCGGCGGCAACGCCTACGGCGAAGAGATGACCGCCACATGTCTTCGTGACATGGACTACTATCTCCGCCTCGTCACCTACGGCATCGTTGCCGGTGACGTCACCCCGATCGAAGAGATCGGTGTGATCGGCGCGAAAGAGCTCTACCGCTCCCTGGGCACTCCCCTGGAAGCCATGGCAGAAGCCGTGCGCGAGATGAAGATCGTCGCCATGGGTCTTCTCACCGGAGCCGACGCAGAGGAAGCCGGCACCTACTTCGATTACGTGGTTGGCGCCCTCGCCTGAACCGCTCGCTGAATTTCCCTCTCGTCTCCTCACGGATCCATGCAAGACGCCATCACCAACGTCATCAACAAGTCGGACGTCCAGGGCCTCTACCTGGACACGGCTTCGATGAGCAGCCTCGAGTCGTATTTCGCAAGCGGTGAACTCCGCGTGCGCGCTGCCGCCACCATCAGCGCCAATGCTTCGGCCATCATCCGCGATGCCGTGGCCAAGGCTCTGCTGTACTCGGACATCACCCGTCCCGGCGGCAACATGTACACCACCCGCCGCTACGCCGCCTGCATCCGCGATCTGGATTACTACCTGCGGTATTCCACCTACGCCATGCTTGCTGGCGACACCTCAATCCTCGACGAGCGTGTTCTGAACGGCCTCAAGGAGACCTACAACTCCCTGGGTGTTCCCATCGGAGCCACCGTTCAGGCCATCCAAGCAATGAAGGAAGTCACCGCCGGACTCGTCGGCCCTGATGCCGGCAAGGAAATGGGTGTCTACTTCGACTACATCTGCTCCGGCCTCGGCAACTGAGCCCCATGCGGTTGTTCAAAGTCACCGCTTGCATCCCCAGTCCTGAAAAGGTGCGGACGCAGCGCGAATTGCAGAACACCTTCTTCACCAAGTGGGTGCCTTACGACAGCTGGTTCGCTGAACAACAGCGCATCCAGAAGCAGGGAGGCCGCATCATCAAGGTGGAACTCTGCACCGGGGGTCAGCAAGTCAACGTCGGCAACTGAACTCCGCTCCCAGTCACATTTCAAGCCCGGTCCAAGACCGGGCTTTTTTATTGGCCCTCAACTGTTGAGGGTCCAGGCCACCAAAGCATCGAGATCCGGCAGGTCAGCGGAATCCCCCTCCCCCAACCAGAGCACGTACTCGTGGTTGCCAGCAGGCCCGGTGATCGGCGAGGCCACCAAGCCTTGGGGCTGCCAAGCCGACTCTGCTGCTGCGGCAATCACGGATTCAATGGCATCACGATGGGCCGCCGGATCACGCACCACGCCTCCCTTGCCGACCCGGCTCTTGCCCACTTCAAACTGCGGCTTCACCAGCACAAGCGCTTCGGTGTGCGGACCCCGCAACAACCGTCGCAAGGCAGGAAGAATCAAGCGCAGGGAAATGAACGACACATCGGTCACCGCCAGGCTCGGCCAGGCGTCGCTGGCGCCATAGAGCTGATCGGGCTGCAGATGGCGGAGGTTGGTGCGTTCCCGCAGCACCACGCGGTCATCGGTGCGCAAACTCCAGGCCGTCTGGCCGTAACCCACATCAACGCCATACACACGGGTGGCGCCGTGCTGCAGCAGGCAATCGGTAAAGCCGCCGGTGGAGATGCCGCCATCCAGGCAGACGCGACCCTCCACCGGCACAGGGAAAGCCTTCAAACCCGCCAGCAGTTTTTCGCCCCCACGAGAGACAAAGCGGGGGGGCTGCTCCACCCGCAGCTCCCGCTCCGGCGTCACCTCCGTTCCGGGCTTGTCCAACAGGGTGCCGGCGCCATCACGCACCTTGCCAGCACGAATCAGCTGCTGCGCCTGTTGCCGCGAACTGACCAGGCCACGGGTCAGGAGTTCCAGATCAAGACGCTGTTTGGACGCCATTGCGACATAAAAGCAGAGCAATCCCAAAGAAAACCGGCGATCGAGAGGCCGGAGCAGGTTCTGCCAGGAGGATTTGCTTCAATCCGCGTCGAAGGACGTGTCGACCCACCGCCCCAAACCCGCCAAGGTTGTGCCGCTGTTGCGGCCGGGCAGCTTCGTGCGGCTCGACAACCAACCCTCCGATCTGCCGCCTTTCCAGGTGCTGCACTGCCGGGGGGGGCGTTGCTGGGTGCGCCAGCAGTCCTGGGGGGCCCATGTGCAGTGGGAGGTGGAGCACGTGCGGTTGAAGGTTGCGTGAGCAAAGCAGCTGCTCACCTTGTTCTGCGAAGATTCCCAGACCATATTTCTGGTCGAACCGTGTCTTGGCAAGGCAACCATTTCACGGCTCAATGGAGCATTCACGCTGTTTGAGCAAACGTTTGGGTCGATCGACAGCCCTACAACGCGCTCCGAGACGACGGGGTGAACAAGAGGCTCAGACGTCAGCTCTGGTCCAGCGGCTGCTTCCCTTGCCATGGCAGCTCTGGCCTGCAGAAGCTCGCCTGCTGATGGGGCTGGCGGGATTCTGGAGTGTGGCAGGGCTGGTGGTGCTGGCCTCCGCCAGTTGGTGGGTGGCCCTGCGGGAGATGGGCGATGGCGGTTTCTATCTCAAACGGCAGGCGATCTGGCTGGTGGCCAGCTGGGGGCTGCTGAGCATCACGATCTCCACCAACCTGCGGCGCTGGCTGCGCTGGTCAGGCCCAGGGTTGTGGATGGGCTGCCTGCTGATCGCCGCCACTCTTGTGATGGGCACCACGGTGAACGGCGCCAGCCGCTGGCTGGTGCTGGGTCCGCTGCAGATGCAGCCCTCGGAGCTGGTGAAACCCTTTGTGGTGCTGCAGGCCGCCAATCTGTTCGCCCCCTGGAGCCGGATGAGCCTGGACCAAAAACTGCTGTGGCTCGGCAGCTTCGGCGGACTGCTGCTGCTGATCCTCAAGCAGCCCAACCTCTCCACAGCAGCCCTGATGGGCCTGACCCTCTGGATGGTGGCCCTCGCGGCCGGTCTGCGCTGGCGAAGTCTGCTGGGAACTGCCCTGGCCGGATCGCTGCTGGGCACCGCCAGCATCCTGATCAATGAATACCAGCGGATCCGGGTGGTGTCGTTTCTGGATCCCTGGAACGACCCGATGGGGGACGGTTACCAGCTGGTGCAGAGCCTGCTGGCGATCGGATCGGGCGGTTGGATGGGGCAGGGCTATGGCCTCTCCACCCAGAAGCTCCAATACCTGCCGATCCAGAGCACTGACTTCATCTACGCGGTGTTCGCCGAGGAATTTGGATTCGTGGGTTCAGTGCTGCTGCTGCTGTTCCTGATGCTGGTGGCCTGGGTGGGGCTGCGGGTGGCCCTGCGCTGCCGAAGCAACCAGGCCCGGCTCGTGGCCATCGGCTGCACGACGACCCTGGTGGGCCAGTCGATCCTGAACATTGCGGTGGCCTCTGGGGCGATGCCCACCACCGGTCTGCCACTGCCCTTGATCAGCTATGGCGGCAACTCGCTGATGTCGAGCCTGGTGATCCTGGGTCTGCTGATCCGCTGTTCACTGGAATCCACCGGCTTGATCGGGGGACGATCCAACAGGCAGCCGCGCCCCGTGCGCCAACGCTGATGGAGGTGCAGATTCCCGTTTCGGTTGGGGAGTTGGTCGACAAGATCACCATCCTGCAGATCAAGGCCAACCGATTCAGCGGAGAAGCCCTGGTCAATGTGCAACGGGAGCTCACGCTGCTGGAGAGTGTCTTGGAAAGCTGTGGGATGGAACTGCCAACGAAGCTCGTCGAAGCTCTCTCTGAGATCAACCAGCGGCTCTGGACCATCGAAGATGCCATTCGTGAACAGGAAGCGAGCAGCTGCTTTGACGCCCGCTTTATTGAGCTGGCCCGCTCGGTGTACCGCTGCAATGACCAGCGGGCTGCGCTGAAACGGCAGATCAACACCGCCACCGGCTCCCACCTGATGGAAGAAAAGGGCTACACCGCCTATTGAGCCGGGCCGGGCCAACGGCTTGGCTGGATAGGCTTTGGGCACTTAAGGGCACCTGTGGACCTGCTGCTGCTCTCCGATCTCGCCCAGAGCAGCGAACAGCTGCTGCGGCGCGCCCTGGCAGAGCCGGGTCCGCTGACCCTGGCGCTGGTGTTCGGCGGCGGTGCCCTCACCAGCCTCGGCCCCTGTTCCCTGTCATTGCTGCCGGTGACGCTGGCCTACCTGGCGGGCTTTGAGGATGGCCAGCCGGCCTGGCAGCGCAGCCTGGCCTTCTGCGGCGGCATCGTCGGTGCCCTGGTGGTGCTGGGCAGCGTCAGCGGGCTGCTCGGCCGGATCTACGGCCAGGTGCCGGCACTGATCCCCACGTTGGTGGCGATCCTGGCGGTGGCGATGGGGCTGAACCTGCTGGGGGTGCTGCGAATCCCCCTGCCCAGCGGTCCGGATCCGGAGCAATGGCGCCAGAAGGTGCCGGCCCCGCTGGCACCGGTGGCGGCGGGACTGGCCTTCGGGCTGGCGGCGTCCCCCTGCACCACGCCGGTGCTGGCGGTGCTGCTGGGCTGGATTGCCCAGAGCGGGCGTCCCCTGGTGGGGGTGGCCCTGCTGAGCAGCTTCGGGATCGGCCAAGTGCTGCCCCTGCTGCTCGCTGGCACCTTTGCGGCCGCCATTCCCAAACTGCTTGCCCTGCGGGGCATCAGCCGCTGGGTGCCGCCAGCCAGTGGTGTGGTGCTCCTCACCAGCGGCCTGCTCACCCTGCTGGCCCGCTGGAGCTGATGGCGATGGCGAGGGGGATAGGGCTGCTGAAACGCCTGGCGGCCTGGCTCAGCGATCTGCGGCTGGCGATCATGCTGCTGCTGCTGATTGCCCTGGCCAGTGCCGTGGGCACCGGCATCCCCCAGGGGGATCCCCCGGCCAGCTACATCGATGCCTACGGCGACACCCCCTGGCTGGGGCTGCTCCACGGCGAGCAGGTGCTGCAGTTGCAGCTCGATCACGTGTATTCCAGCGGCTGGTTCCTCGCCCTGCTGGCCTGGCTGGGGCTCGCCCTGATCCTCTGCAGCTGGCGGCGACAGTGGCCGGCCTTGGTGGCGGCCCGGCGCTGGATCGACTACCGCACCCCGCGCCAATTGAGCAAACTGGCCATCGCCGAAAGCCGGCACTTTGCTGACCCCAGCCAGGGGCTGACGCAATTGGAAAAGGTGCTGCGGGCCGGCGGATGGGAGGTGCAACGCAAGCCACAGCGGCTGGCGGCCCGACGCGGCGCCATCGGCCGGGTGGGGCCGCTGCTGGTGCACACCGGACTGGTGCTGCTGATGCTGGGGGCGGCCTGGGGGGCGCTGGCGGGGAACCGCCTGGAGCGCTTCCTGGCCCCCGGCCGCAGCCTCGATCTCCTGGATCGCGATGGCACCAGCCAACTGACGATCACCCTGAACCGCTTCGCGATCGATCGGGACCCGGCGGGCCGCACGGAACAGTTCCGCTCCGCTCTGCAGTTGCAGGGACCCAACCAACGCTTGGATGCCGAAATCAGCGTCAATCACCCGCTGCGATACCGCGGCATCACGATTTATCAGGCGGATTGGTCACTGGCGACGATCAGCCTGCAGATCGGGCGTAGCCCCGTGCTGGAGCTGCCGCTACAGACCTATCCGGAGCTGGGTGATCAGATCTGGGGCCTGGTGCTACCGACACGCCCCGATGGAACCGAACCGGTGTTTCTGAGCCTGGAGAGCGAACAAGGACCTGCCACAGTGTTTGATGCCGACGGCCAGCAACTGGCCCGACTGCGACCGGGTGGTCCCGCCGCGGAGGTAAAGGGCTTGCCGATGCGGGTGGATGCGGTGCTGCCGGCCAGCGGACTATTGCTCAAACGGGATCCAGGGGTGCCCCTGGTGTATCTGGGCTTCGCAGTGCTACTGGTGGGCGGTGGATTGAGCCTGGTGGCCACCCGCCAGCTCTGGGCCATCGCCGCCGATGGCACGCTCAGCGTGGGTGGCCTCTGCAACCGCAACCTCGCCGCGTTCTCCACCGAATTGCCGGAGCTGCTGGATCGGGTGGTGGGCACCAGCAGTTCTACGCAGAGTGGCTCTGAATCGACCGTGGCATGACGAGCTTCCGCCAGCTGCGCCAACAACGCCATGGGGCTTGGCTGGCCGAGCTGAAACGGCAGCTCCACGAATTACTGAGCGAAGAACACAGGCCCCACCCGGAGCAGATCTACCTGTTTGGTTCGCGGGCACGGGGCGACTGGGATGGGCTGTCGCATACCGATTTACTGGTGGTGGGAACCAGCAAATCCGATGCGGAGCTTTGGGTGAACCTGCTGTTGGAGCGAGGCCTGGCCCAGGACGTGATCGGGTTGGATCATGAGGCCTGGATGGAACTGCCGGTCCATCCTTCGGCCATCTGGCGGGGCGTGGCCCGTGATGCGCAACCGCTTCTGGAGGAGCCGCAATGAATTCCCGTCCGGATGCCTGGTTGCGTCAAGCCCACAACGATCTCGCGCTGGCTCAATTGACCAAAGACAACGGTTTTCTGGCCCAGAGTTGCTATTTCGCCTCAGAAGCCGCTGAAAAGGGGCTGAAAGGAGCCGCCTTGCTGGAGCTTGGAATCGGAACCACCCCACACCCATGTGCTCAACGATCTGGTGCAACGCTTGGGTGATAACGGCCTCAACACCGCTCAACTCAAAACGCTTCCTTTAAGGGGGCGCAGTCGGATGGCGATCCAGTCGCGCTACCCCCTGGACGCAACGCCACCATCCGACCTGTTTGACCCGGCGGATGCCGAACAGGCGCTGGCAACAGCGGCTGAAGTGCTCGACATCCTTGAGGCCCTCGATCAGCAGGGCTGACGGGTGCCGTGACTCACGCGCACAACGGTGTGCACATTGCCGCGGGGGTTGAAGTCAGCTTCCAGCTGCATCCACACCGGATCGGTGGCCGCCACCAGATCATCAAGGATGCGATTGGTCACCTCTTCATGGGAGATCGACTGGTCGCGGTAGCTGTTCACATACAGCTTGATCGCCTTGAGCTCCACCACCCGGGGCCCGGGTTGGTAAATCAGGCGCAGCACCGCGAAATCGGGGTAGCCGGAGAAGGGGCACTTGCAGGTGAATTCCGGCAGCTCGATCGACACCTCATAGGGGCGGCCAGGCCGGGGGTTGTCAAAGCAGATCAGCTCGGCGACAGCGATGGCGCGCTCGCCGTAAAGGGGAGTCTGGGTCAAGGGCTGGAGGGGCCAGTTCTGAGGGGTGACCTTAAGAAGTCAAGCTTCGGCAGCGTTCTGTAACAGCGGCCACGCACGGCTCAGAGAACCGCGGCATCCTTAAGTGCAGATCAGGTCACCCCCATGAAAAAGGTCGAAGCGATCATTCGTCCTTTCAAGCTGGAAGACGTGAAAGTGGCGCTGGTGGAAGCCGGCATCATCGGCATGACCGTAAGCGAAGTGCGGGGCTTCGGCCGCCAGAAAGGTCAGGTGGAGCGCTACCGCGGCTCTGAATTCACGGTGGAATTCCTGCAGAAGCTCAAGATCGAAGTGGTGGTCGAGGACGACCGCGTTGAAGAGGTGGTCAAGTCGATCGCTGATGCTGCCCGCACCGGTGAAATCGGTGACGGCAAGATCTTCATCAGCCCCGTGGAATCTGTGGTGCGCATCCGCACCGGCGACCGTGATAGCACTGCCCTCTGAGGCCCTAGCTCACCAGGCCCGATAGACCAGTCGCCCCAACAGTTCCCGCAGGGCGCGGGAACTGTGGTCGAGGGCCCTGGCACTGGGCAGCCACTGGGTGGGGTCGCGCCAAAGCGGTCCGGCCCAGCGGCCACGGGCCTGAAAGTCCACCGGGAACGGCAGCACCTGCAATCACTGGCGCTCAAACAGTCGCTGGAAGCGGCGCATGTGAAAGGCGCTGGTGACCAGCAGCACACGGGATTGGCTGGCCGGCAGCAGCCGACGAATAGCCCTGGCTTCCTCTGGCTTCCTCTGCCGTATTCACCACCGGCGGCGTGCTGGCCATGGCAGCTTCAGGCACGCCGAGCAATGCGGCTTCCTGGAGGTAGTGCTGCCCCTCTGGGTGCTGCCCGGGACTGAACGGGCTGGCACCGCCGGTGAACAGCAAGCGTGGTGCCTTGCCGGCGCGGAACAAGTCGACGCCAGCGAGGAAGCGATCAGGATCGTGCCACTCGCGGAAGCGCGCAGAACCGGTAGCGGGATGGCGGCCGCCGCTGAGCACGACGATGGCATCGGCCTGAGGAGCATCCATCACCATGCGGCGTTGCCAGGGAACCTCCAGCCACCGCCAGAGGCTCTGGCTCACCAGACCCAGTGAAAAAAACCAGAGCATCAGGCCCGCAGTGATCACGGGCCAGCGCCAACGGCCGATCAAGCCCACCAACAGCAGGATCAAGCTGAGACCGAGCGGCAACAGAGCCAGGGGGAGGAGTTTGCTGAGCCAGTAGGCCATGGAAGCTTCAGAGCAGCCAGCGCAAGTCGCTCTTGAGCTCCATCGCCATGCGAGAACCGTCGTTCAAGCGTTGCTCCAGCTCAGCAGGCGTGAGCACCAGGGCATCACAACTGAGAGGGAGCTCAGCCAACGGCCATTGCTGCAGGCGCTCGACTTGGCCTCCACTTGCCTCAGCATCCACCAAGATCAAATCGAGGTCGCTGCCGAAGGCAGCGGTGCCGCGCCCATAACTGCCGAACACACCCAGCCGCTGCAAGCTTGGAACGCGCTGTTGCTGCTGCTGCGCCCAAGCCTGAACGTCCGTGAGCACCTGCTCAGGGGCTGGCCAGCGCCAGACGGATTGCTTCAACGAGCGCACGGGCAGGCTGATGGCGTCTGAACTTTGCAGGCGTCCGAAGTGGTCGGTGGGGGCACCTTCCGGCAGGCTATCTGGATAGCGCGTGGGGATGTACAGGGCATCGAGCACCCGCAAGCGGTCTTCCAGGTCCGTCACCGCTGCGGCCAACTGCTCAATCACTGCTGGCGGCAGCTCTCGATAGGAGCGCCCCAAGCCGTGCCCCCAGCTTTGCTGCCCCGCTGAAGATGCAGGGCCTTCAACGCCTTGTCAACAGCTTGATGGGAGGCAAAGCAGGCCCATTCATGGTGGCCGGCCTCAGCGCTGAGGCTGGCCTGGGCCAAGTCTGCCTGGGCTTGATGCAACCAATCCAACGAACGATTCATCGAATCATTCTGAACTGGCTGCGCGACGCCACACCAATCACCAAGCCGGAGCAACACAAGAGATCGGCCTCAACCGCCCCGGCGCTCAGCCAGCACCAACGGATCAAAGGCCACCGAAATCCCAAACTCCTAGGCGAATTCCAGCACCCGGCACCAGGCCCGATCCCCGTCGCCCCCCGGGCGGAGAATGCCGCTGAGTATCACCGGCGCACTGCCCGTCTGCAAGGAGAGTTCCACCAAGGGCCAGCCGACTGAAGCCTGCACGGCGTCATCGCGATAGGTGGGCGTCACATCCAGGGCACCGATCAGGATGCGACGGCGGCTGGCATCCCATACGTGGGGAATCTCGTAGCGCTCGAGCAGTTCAGCCACCAGAGCCCAGGAGCGGCCCTGCCCATCGATCTGGACGCGCAGATCAGCGCTACGGGCCTGAATCGTGGTCTCCCCCTTGAAGACCAACCGCTGTTCAAGAGGCTGTGCAAGAGAAGGTGGCGGATCCCCGCGCAGCAGCGCACGAATGCGCTCGCGCAACTGGTCTCCCCCATCGTTGGGGCCACCCTTCTCCAGCTGAAGAAGATCCCAGCGTTCCCCCATGCCGCCCCAGATCACGGGGCCGTAGTTGTCGTGCATCCAGCGGCCATCGCGGTTGGAGGCAGCCTCGGCATGGGTCATCACCGATTGGATGGTGATGTCGGCCTCACGCCACCCCCAATCTCGAGCGATGGATGCGGTTTCTGCGCAGAGGCTGTTGAGCTGAGCCGTGGTGGGCGGCTGGGTCCAGGGATCGGGGATGCCACCCATGCAGGCGCAGGAGAGGGCGACGCTGCTGCGGTTGCGGCCGTAGGTGTGGGCCGGCAGATCCACGCTGTAGGCATGCAGCCGGTGGACGCGGCCGTCACTGCCAATGATCGAGTGGTAGTGGCCGGGCCGAATCCAGTTGTAGCCGGTCGCCGTCCAGTGGAGGTAAATCACAGCGGCCATGGGCAGGCTCGGCAGCTGCCTCCAGGATGGCGATCCAGATCGGCAGTGGGACAATGGAATGTTTGCGTTCCCCGTCTTGCTGATGAGGGCATCAACAGGTGCACGCCGCAACCGGCGCCCCAAGAAGCGGGAGTTGTTCTGTCCGGCCCATCCGGATCAACAGATCCAGGGCAACGGCAAGAAGTACTACCTGCATCTGCTGCAGCCGGAACAGCTGCAGCAGCGGGGCATGGCTGCCAAAAAAGCGCAACTGATCATCAACGCCTACCCGGTGCTGGTGTTGAGCAACGAATGGCTCGAAGAGCTGTACTGCCCCAAATGCGGCAACAGCCACTGGTGCCACGTGATCAAGCACGACCGGGTCGCCCATACGGTGCGCTGGGCACCCCGGGATCTCTGGGAACAGGTGGCCCATGTGGATCCCACGGCGGCCAATCCAACCGTGAGCGAGTACAGCCGCCGCAACGCACGGCGCAATGCGATCAAACGGGTGGACGGCAAGCGCTTCTTTGACTGATGGCGCGGGGGCAAAAGAGACAGAATGACGCCATGGTTCAACCCATGCCACTCGGCACTCTTTCGACTGCAATGCCCTGGACAACATTCAGGGCATTGCAGCTGCCCGATCAACTTGGGGAGGGTCTAGACCGGGACACCCTCCTCGCAGGCCTCCAACGCTTGATCGCTTGTGAGGGTGTCATGGCGTTGGTGATGTTCGCCTCACGGGCTCAGGGCACGGCACGAAACGATTCTGATCTTGATCTGGCTGTGATCTGCAACGAGCAGAAGCTGACCAACCAGCAGCGCACGAAGCGCTGGCGCACCTACCGCAACGCCATCGGCCCCTTGGGCTGTGGTGTCGATCTGGTGCTGTAGGGACAAGCCGATGCCGCAAGGTTGGCGTGCTCCCGCTGGCATGTGATGAAAGACGTGGCCCGCCATGGGGTGGTGCTCTATGCCACCCTCTGAGGACGCTCAGCTGCTCGCCGGCGAGGCCAATCTCGAGCTGAAAGACCTGCTCCTGGACCTGCAACCGTTTGCGGTGGAAGCGCGCTACCAGGACGGCGACTTCAAACTGCCCGCCAGTCGGGCCACAATTGTGGAGGAAATCCAGCTGTTGGCGGACCAGCTCCGCCAGGCCATCGAAGCGGGAGCCAACACAAGCCCATGACGAGTTTTCAAGACCTGCGTCAGCGCCGTCATGCCCAGTGGCTCACGGAACTGAAGCAACAGATCTACCTGTTTGGCTCACGGGCCCGTGGGGATTGGGACGGCCTCTCGGAAACCGATCTGCTGGTGGTTGCCGACTCCCAAGGGGAAGCTGATCGATGGGCTGATCACCTGCTCGATGGTGGACTCGCCCAAGACGTGATCGGCCTCGACCAGGAGGCCTGGCACAACTTGCCCAACCATCCCTCGGTGATCTTGCGGCATGTCGCCCGGGATGCCCAGCCTCTGCTGGAGGCTGGACCATGAATGCTCGCCCTAATGCCTGGTTGCGTCAGGCCGAAAACGATCTGGTGGGTCGGCTGAAGCAGAACGGTTTAGACACGCGAGCACTTGAGGCCCTCCCCTTACGCAGCCTCAGTCGAATGGCGATTCAATCCCGCACTCCCATGGATGCAACCCCGCCAACGGAGCTCTTTGATCTGGCAGAAGCCGATCAGGCCCTGGCCACGGCACGTGAAATGTTGACCATGCTCAAGGCTCTGGATCAAGGCACGGGTGATTGATCAGACTGAACCATGACCCTTCACGCCCAGGAGTATTGGAGGCAACGCTTCGCGGCGGATCGCGAGCAACTGGAGAATAGACGCCAAGAAGGCTTTGCTCAGGGCGCCAAGGCGGCTGCAGCGATGCGCAAGAGATGGTCGCAGATTCGCGCCGTACATCTGTTCGGTTCCGTTCTCGATGATCGCTTCCGCAGCCATTCCGATCTCGACCTGCTGGTGGACGGACTGCCGCCGGCGGCGTTGCTGGATGCCATCGCCCTCGCAGAAGGCGCCGGACCCTTGCCAGTGGACCTGAAACGACGGGAAGATCTCAGCGATGATCTGGTCCAACGGCTGCTGCGCAAAAGCCAAACCTTGTAGAACCACACCCCACCAATGCCCTCATGCAAGCCGCCGATCTATTGGAACTGCGCGATGACCTGAGCCGCGAATGCTCTCGCCTGCACAAGTTGGTCTCTGGCTTGAGCGATCTCGGCCAGCGATTGGAGCATTCAGCCGATGCTGTTGAAGCCTCTGCCCTGCGTCTGCACAGCTTCTACACCGGCGTCGAGCGCATGCTGCTGCTGATCAGCCGTGTCGTGAACGGAGGCACACCAGCTCAAGGTGAAGGCTGGCACCGGAGGCTGTTGGAACGCATGGCGATGGCCACCGACACCCGGCCAGCGGTGCTGAACGACGCCACACAAGTGGAGCTACAGGAGTACCTGCGATTCCGGCACCTCGTGCGCAATCTCTATGCCGATGAGCTGCGGCTGGAACCCATCCAACGCCTGATTGAGCAGCTTCAGCACACCTGGCCGAAGCTGGACGCAGACATTACAGGCTTTCAACGCTGGCCGACATCGATCGCCAGGGAGACCAGGGCCAACACCCCCCAAAGGAGTGACTACACGATCAGTCAGGTGGACGAAGCGCTGCCACAGCGTCCAAGCGGCTCAAGACACCGCGCTGATCTCGTGTCGACAACTGCCCAAGAGAACCAAGCAACAAGCTCTGATCGAGGCTGAAAAGCTTGAAGCGCACAACACAAGCCTGAGGCAATCCTGCGGTCTGAAGATCCTCGATGGGCCAATCAGAGGGCCATTGACTGTGTTTTGCACTGGTCACCATCGCCAGCAACAAATGCCCACTGTGTTGCTGAAACATTGGCCGCGAGATCACCAAAGCTGGTCTGCGCTTGGTGGCTTGCCGGTCGGTGAACGGAAAAGGAACACGGACGAGCTCAAACGACTGGGCGATCCTCACAAGCCAGCAAAGGCTTCTTCATCGGCCTCACTGCCCCATTCCGTCAGCCCAGCTTGCACACCCTTCAGGTAAACGTGGTCGATAGCCGGTACAACTCTCAGCCTTACTGACTCCTTGTCAAGCTCCCAACTCACGAGGTCACCACGCTTCATTCCTAAAGCCTCCCGCACAGCCTTGGGGATGGTGACCTGCCCTTTGGCAGTCAACGTCGCCAACTCCACCAGCCAACCTCCTTTCGCCTTACCTCCTTGACAGTGTAAGAGGACCTCTTCATTCCTTCAGCAGGGCTGACGGCTGCCGTGACTGACCCGCACCACGGTGTGGACATTGCCGCGGGGGTTGAAATCGGCTTCCAGCTGCATCCAGACGGGATCCGTTGCCGCGACGAGGTCATCCAGGATGCGGTTGGTCACCTCTTCATGGGAGATCGACTGTTCGCGGTAGCTGTTGACATACAGCTTGATCGCCTTGAGCTCCACCACCCTTGGGCCGGGCTGATAAATCAGCCGCAGCACGGCGAAATCCGGATAGCCCGAGAAGGGGCACTGGCAGGTGAATTCCGGCAATTCAATTGACACCCATAGGGCCGACCGGGCGGAGGGTTGTCGAAACAGATCAGTTCCGCCTCAGCGATGGCACGCTCGCCGTAGAGCGGTGTCTGGGTCTGCGGGTGGGTCAAGCGGGTCGATCAAGCCAGAAACGACCTTAGGCAACAGGCGCCTTCTGTAACGGCAAACACGCCTCAGGCCCCAGTCCGCGGCATTCTGTTCACAGGACACACCACACCCCATGAAAAAGGTTGAGGCCGTCATCCGTCCGTTCAAGCTGGAAGACGTCAAGGTCGCCCTCGTTGAAGCCGGCATCATCGGCATGACCGTCAGCGAGGTTCGCGGCTTCGGGCGGCAGAAAGGACAGGTCGAGCGCTATCGCGGCTCAGAATTCACTGTGGAGTTCCTGCAGAAATTGAAGATCGACGTCGTCGTCGATGACGAACGGGTGGACGATGTTGTCAAAGCCATCGCCGATGCCGCACGGACCGGCGAAATCGGAGACGGCAAGATCTTCATCAGCTCCGTTGAATCTGTGATACGAATTCGTACCGGTGATCGCAACAGCACAGCTCTTTGATCGTCACTCAAAAACATAACCCGTCCTGCAGAGCGTTAATTCTGGGCTTTTTTCCACTCAGGAACGAGCTCAGAAAGAATGTCAAGAGCCTTCCCTGGATTTTGAATCTTGAGTGCCTCCTCCAGTTGATCCAATCGAGGCCAAAGGTCTTGTGGATGCAGTGAGTGCTCAGTCGCTCTAAAAATCAAAGAGTGTTTCGTGGGCTGCGATTCAGCTTGGATCAACAACTCCTCATACAACTTTTCACCCGGCCTAAGACCAGTACAAACAATTTCAATATCTCCGTTTGGGTTCTGAGCATCGCGAAGTGACAGTCCGCTCAGGCGCAGCATCTGTTCGGCCAGGCTTTTGATCCTCACCGGCTCACCCATATCCAACAAAAACACATCACCCCCCTAAGCAAGGGTGGCGGCCTGGAGCACAAGTTGAGCCGCCTCAGGGATCGTCATGAAGCAGCGGATGATCTCCGGGTGGGTGAGGGTGATTGGGCCACCTGCGGCAATCTGTTTACTGAACAGCGGCACCACCGAGCCCGACGATCCCAACACATTGCCAAAACGCACCATCGCCACACGGGTGCGGGGCTGGGCAGCACCCTCGGCGCCATGAGAAAGCTCCAGCGCTAAGGCCTGCACCACCAGCTCAGCCAGGCGTTTGCTGGCACCCATCACATTGGTGGGACGCACCGCTTTGTCGGTGGAGATCAGCACCAGTTCGCTGACTCCGGCTGCGACGGCGGCTTGGCAAACCACCCGCGTGGAATTCACGTTGTTGGCGAGGCCCGCCAGCGGGTTCGATTCCACCAAGGGAACGTGCTTGTAGGCGGCGGCATGAAACACGGTCTGCACGCCATGGTCTGCAAACAGCCGTTGCACCAGCGCCGGATCAGCGGCGCTGCCGAGCACTGGTACCAACTCCACCGAGGCAGGCAGTTGCTGGCGCAGTTCCTGCTCAGCTGCATAGAGCGAAGGTTCACTGCTTTCGAGCAGTATCAAGATGCTTGGGCTCAGTTGCAGGATCTGGCGGCAGAGCTCAGAGCCGATCGAGCCACCGGCACCGGTACGCACACCACTGCATCCCGCAGACCAGGACCAAGAAGCTCCGGCACGGGCGGCACGGGATCACGGCCAAGCAGGTCTTCAATGGCGACGGGGCGGAGTGCATCAATGCGAGCCCGACCGGAGGTGAGGTCATCGACCGAGGGAATTTGCAACACCGGGATCGCCTGGCGCTGCAACTCAGCGACGATGCGGCGCCGTTCGCTGCGAGGCATTGACGGGATTGCCAGCAGCACCTGATCAAGCTGATCCTGGATCTCACGCAGCTCCTGGGATCGAGACAGTCGGCGATCTGGTGGTTGTCAGCCAGGCGCAGTGCCGCGGCGAGCTGGGCTCCGGCGTTACCGAACGCAGCGACAGGAGCAGATCACGCACCCACGTAGCGCGTGAGGGCTTTGTCTTGCCCGGTGAGGGCAAGCAGCGGCAGGCCAACCAGCAACACCGCTGGCAGCAACCACAGGCTGGCAGCCTGAAAGCTGGGATGGAGCGGATGGGCCAGTCGCAGCCAGAAGCTGAACTGATTCTTGTCGCTCGGCTGCGTCGAACGTGTCACCGAAGCCAGTCGAGAGAAGTCGACGGAGCTTGCACTCGCGGCCGCCAGCTCGTTCCGCCGGAACCACACCTGGGCCGCCTTCAGCGGACCACTCAAGGCGCCACGGCGACCTCACGGGCTACAGCCGGAACAACTCGCGAGCGGTGGCGCGGAACAGAAGCGGAGCCTTGGGCCCGCGTGAATTCTGAACAGACTGCACAGAATGGCAAGTCGGGCAACCAGGAAGTCAATGCACATATCCATGGAGCAGGGGCAAACGCCGACAACAACCCCCAAACCGAAGCCATGGCCAGCATCACGCGGTAGCGGCATATGGGTATAGACGCATACTTCGAACACAAGAAAGAGCATCCGGCTGTCTCTCCAGCTTCAAATTCCTTCTCATCACCCCCACACCCCCTCCAGCTCCCGCCGCACCAGACGCTCGGCTGGGCAGCGACCAGGGCATCCACAAACGCTTCGGCCTGGCCTTCGCGCTGCCAGGCTGCGTTGAGCTCGGGGGGTTCGGGGGCCAACACTTGCTCGGCATCGAAGGCAGCCGGGAGCCGCCACACCTGCACGCAGGCAGCGGGATGGCTCGCACTCCAGGCCTCAACCAGGGCTTCGGCGGCGGCGAGAGTGGAGCCGGCGATGCCGGATCGGTGCGCCGCCTGGTGGCTGCTGAGCAACACAAGGTGGACACCGCAATCGAGCAGCGTCTCCAGGCGCTGGGCGGTGGCGCGGATGTTGCGGCGCACGGCGGTACACACGTTGCGCTGCAGCAGGGCTTCGGCGCGGGAGGTGTTGCCGTGAATCAGCCAGCCGAGGGGCAACATCGGCGCCACGAAGCTGCTCTCGGGCTCTTCGGCAAGCCACCGAAGCGCGGTTGGCAAGCCCTGGGCTGTGCACCAGGCCGAGAGATGGGTCTGGAGATCGGCGAGCTCCGGCAGCTCGGCGCACAGCTGCACGGCAGCAAAGCGGCGACGCAGGAGGGCGTTCAGCAACGGCCGTGTGGCGATCGAGGCGGCGCCAGTGAGGATGAGGGAATCCGAGCGGAGTGGAGCCATCGCGATGTGTAGCAGCTCGCTCAAACGCTGGGTGCGGCGCCTGGGGCTGATGCGTGTGGCTGCCTGGGCTTATGAGCTCTACCGTCTGGTGCGACGCCCGCACACGCATGGGGCACTGGTGGCGATCTGGTGGCATGAGCAACTGCTGCTCGTGCAGACCAGCTACCGGCACGGCTATAGCCTACCGGGCGGCGGGTTGCGGCTTGGCGAAACGGCAGCCCAAGCAGCCGTTCGAGAACTGCAGGAGGAGCTGGGGCTGACCGTGCCAAGCAGCTGGCTGCAGAAGCCCTGGACGCTCACCGAGCACCAAGCGGGAGGACGCAACACGGTGACGATCTTTTCCCTGCCATGGCCGGCTGCTGGCGAGCCAACTGATCAACCGCCACCGCTCAATCCTGATCAGCTGGAAATCGTGGCGACGGCCTGGATGGCTCGCGGGCAGGCGCTGGAGCACGTGCTTCCAGCGCACCTGCGGCGCTACCTGGAGGAACAGCGCTGATCCCACCCAGCACCCCAAGGGCTTCGGTGGAGAGCTCGCCCAATCAATACGCATTGGGCGAGCTCAGATGCAGCAGGGGGCTGAGCACAGCAGGACGAGAGCGCTGAGCAGCAGATCGTGCATGCGTTTGCCTGACGATCAATCAAGGAGCGCTCGCTGCCCCAGAGCTCGATGCAGGGCTGATTGCCGATCGGCTCGGTGATGAAGCGCATCTGCGCACGGGCTGGAGCACAGCGGTAATGAGGGTGGACCTGATTTGCAGGCCTGCTTCTCACTGTTGCGCTGAGCAACCAGGCCCAGCGCTCCGGAAGTGATCCGTCTTTTGGATGCCGTGATCTTCAATGCCTTGATTGGTAATCACGACGCCCACGCCAAGAATTTCTCGATTCTTTATCAACAGCAGCGAGGAATCCTGGCTCCGCTTTACGTCCTGCTTTGCACAGCGGTGTATCCCACGCTCACCGACAAAATGGCCATGCAAGTGGGCAGCAAAGTCCACTTCTCCGAGGTGCAGGCGCGCCACTGGGAGCAATTGGCCAAAGCAGGAGGGTTGTCTGGAGCACAGACGAAAAAGCGCCTTGCGGGGATCGCCAAACAACTGCCAAGCTGTGCTCGCGGTTTACAAACGCAAGCGCTGTATTCGGGTCAACCGCTAGTGCAGTTCATCATCGCACTGATCGAACAGCGTTGCGTACTCGCTCTGAAGCGTTTGAACACCTGAGAGCACAATCGGCGGGCGAGGCGGCCAACTGCGCGAGGATCTGTTTGATCCAGCAGTGATCAACGGGTTCTCAGCTGACGCCTGAGATGTTCATCAAGCAGCTGCTGCTCAAAGCGCTTCAACACGGCGTCTTGGCCGAAGTGCTCCTCCGCCAGCTGACGAGCCAAACGGCCGCATTGGGCGCGCAGCTCGGCGTTTTCGATCAACTCCTGAAGCGCATCCGCAAAGGCTGCGGCATCACCTGGTGGTACACAGCGCCCGGCCTGGCCAGCCAGCAACGCCAATTCACTGCCCTCCGGTGAACTGGCTACAAGAGGGCGGCCGCTGGCGAGAATACCCAGAAGTTTGGAGGGGAGCACCAGATCAGCGGCGCCGGCTTTCTGAGGAAGCAGATGGATGTCTGCGGCATTCAGCCAGTCGTCCATCCGTGCTGCTGGCTGCAGCGGCAGGTGGCGCACCTGGGGCAGACCGGCAGTGGCTTGGATGAGCTCCGCCTTTGTGGGGCCTTCACCGGCGAGGAGCCACACCAGGTTGGGCTGAGCGCTGAGGCGTTGGATCACCTCAGCGAGCATCTCCAGGCCCTGCTTCTTGTTCATCGAGCCCGAATAGAGGAGCACGATCTGATCAGGGGTGATGCCGAACTCACGCCGGTAGGAGTTCTCCTGGCGAGCAGATCCCAGCTGCGGACAGATCGCATCGAGGTCGACCCAGTTGGGCAACAGCAAACTGCGGGAAGGAGCCACACCTTTGGTGCCCAGTTTTTGCACCATGGCGGTGCTGATGCTGCTCACACGATCAAAGCTGCGCAGTGTGCGGCGCTCCCAGGTTTCTGCCAAGGAACGGAGCAGCCGGCCCTTAAGCAGGCCAAGCTCAAAGGCAGCATCGAGCTCAAAATCCTGGATGTGAAGCCAAGTGAACGTACGACTGCCCCAGAGGCGCCCAAGCCAAAGAGCAGCGGGGGCACAGAAGAAAGCTGGCGCCACGGTGATCACCACATCAGGCCGCCTGCGACGTTGCAACAGCAGGGGCCCAAGGCTGGAAAGCGCGAAGCTGGCGAGATGCAGCAAGCGCTTGAGCCCGCTCGGCTGGCGTGGCACCCAGAGAGGACAGCGTCGCACCCGAACCCCTTCACGCTGCTCCAGGCTAAAGCGGTTGTGATGACCTGCTGCGATCTGCCAGGCGGGGAAATAGGGCGGCGCTGTGATCACACGCACGCTATGGCCACGGGCCGCTAACCAGCTGGCGAGTTCACCGCTGTATTTGCCGATGCCAACCGGTTCCGGCGCGTAATTGAGGCCGTAAAGAAGGATGTTCAAAGCAACAGTAAAGCCAACAAAAACAACAACCAGGCGAGGAAATCTCGTGAGGATTGAAAACCTGATCCCTAAGTACGGTTATATGAATTTCAGCAGCAAGAGGTTACGCGGAGGATCATTACAGCTGGCGGCTATGAGGTCGAGGAATCACCGGTGGATGACAGAGAGTTTGAGCCAGACACCTGCTCGATGCGAACGAGCCTGGACTCGGCTGCAAGCATGCGATCAAAAGGGTCGCGATGGAGCTGGCAATTAGGCGCCCCGTACACAAGGCATGGTTGATGGCAATCGAAGAGGATCTGAAGCCCATCAGCGACGAATTCGCTTTTTTTATCACAGCCTCGCCAATCACCAGCTCTCAGTTTTGTCTGCAAACTCAACCAACAAAGCTGGGGCTGGCTGTGCACGCTGCCTGAGCGCTCAACCCTCACAGCAAGAGGGGCCATGTTGAGCTCCAATTGACCACATCATGACCGAGGAGAGGCTGCTGGCGGTTACGAACAGAGCGGACTCGGGTCCATCCAGCCTGGGTCAATCAACTTTAAGGTTTGATGCCCTTCGCAGACGGCTTTAGAGCTGAGACGTGAGTCAAAACTGACAAGCTTTCTTTGGTGATGCACAGCGTGCGCAAGTTAGGTAGGTGTCCGTGATTTGCCCGTGGTGAAGCAGTGCTTCTGCCACAAAGACACCAGCGGCATCCGAGGACAAAGCATCAGGCCCACTAGGGCTGTTGGAGTAACGCGGGTTACCGAGAATCCGCAACAGCGCGTTCTGATTGAGGGAGCACTTAGCCCAGCCATCAGCAGCTGAGGAGCATTGGCTTCGCGACCCCTAAAGGCTGCTGAGCAAGTTCACTTCTGCACCGTGACGGCCTTGGGCCTCGTGCGCTTGTTGAGCTAACCCAAGTTGATGGGCCCAGCCGTCAAAAACACGCATGAGGCTTCAGCCCTCCTTCAAGCCTTGTGCCAAAAGCAACGGCTTGCGCTTGGTGCGCTTTGATCGCGACTTCAAACGTTTCGGAGATCTGCAGCGGCTCTCACTCAACGGAACATCGTCAGCTTTAGCACGCGGCCAAGATCGATCAGAGCTCTGCTGAAACGCTTAGCCCGCCGTTTGCATCTGCAGCAGCTCGCCGCTTGCGGCTATGAGCTCTACCGGCTGATCAGAAGGCCCCATACCCACGGTGCTCTCGTTGCGATCTGGCACAACAACCAAGTGCTGATGGTGCAAACCAGCTAACGGCGCGGCTACGGCTTACCCGGAGGTGGATTGCAGCCTGGAGAACGTGCACGCGAGGCGGCCGTGCACGAGCTCAATGAAGAACTGGGGCTGGCGATCGAAAGCAACTGGTTGGAGGATCCGTGAACAATCACAGAACAACAACGAGGCGGACGCAACACTGTGACGATCTTTACCGTGCCATGGGTGCAAGTTGCATGCGCTCCTGAGACGAGATCGACGCATTCAGCCTTAACCATTGATCAGTTGGAGATCGTCTGGACAGCCTGGATGAACCCAGATGAAGCCCTCAAGAAACATCTGCCAGGACACTTGCGCCCTTACCTCGAAACCAATGAATCCGAATCAATGGCTCCTGAACCTGCTTACATTCGCTCCAGCAGGCGATAAAGGAGCTTGCCAGGGTTTCCACGCAACACAAGGAGATTGCTTTCATTTCTGCTCAAGCAGGGAGGCACCAACCATGGCAACACATTGAGGCCCTGACGGGCAAAGGCATGAGCGGCCGGGGCATTTGCCAGGGATCATTGAGTAACAGAACCGGTGCCCCTGGATGGTGAACCTCGAGCCAGGTGTTGGTGCGAGTGGCGTTTTCCCAGGTGGTGCGTGCACAGGAGTCACCAGCTACACGGCCTGCTGGAACACCTGCGTCCAACACCCGCTGGGCTGTTGAGCGGTGACCACCAGACACATAAACGGCCTGAACCATGCGTGGCTTCAAAGGCGTGTGATGCGACTGGGACGTCGTGGAACCCATCAATGGCAGCGCTGAGTCGAAAGGTTAGGTCCTAGTACAGAGCTAAAAGGATTTCTCTAGCTCTTGGAAACAACCCAGGTGGAGAAATAGGGAGGATCAGTAATCACTCGGACGCTGTGACCACGGCCCGCCAAACAAGTGGCAAGTTGACAACTGAGTTCACAAATGCCAACTGACTTGGGTGCGCAGTTGAGGACGTAAAGAATAATTTTTATCCATTAAAAGTGCACAACTCAGTGATAAAGGCTCGACGTAAGAAAAGCTGTACAGATCGCAACGAAAAGAATAAATCGACAAGTCAACCAAGAAGAAACATAAGGCGCTCAAAAGCAGCAAATGCAAGCAATACGCCTTGGAAACAGTCAATCAAATCGCAAAAATATTACACAAGAAAGTCAGGTCAAACTACAAAAACTTATAAAAATTAAAATACAACAATAAAGCACGAGTATGTTTTCTTGTATTCGATTTAGGGGGCCTTGCTGGAAGCACCGCTCATCTCACGGACCTTAAGAACAATCATATATTCGTAGATTGACTGAAGAACAGCATAAGTAAATCCGGGTTTACCATCCAAAAAACCACGCTTGAATAGATACAAAATCAAGAATTTGACAAAAGGCCTGAATGGAAGCTGGTAAAATAATTCCTTTTGATGAAAACGCCTAACATTAAAGTCTGAGGAAAACAATGCCAATCTAAGATCGAAAGAGGACCTTCCCCTCCTGTTACTAACAATTTGCAGTGCTTCAAAAGAACTATAAGAATCATGTCGCACAAACCAATGAGACACTCCTTTGGAGAATGGATAATGATCTAAACAAGAAATTAAATCACCTGTTTTGCCGGCAACCTTTGTCACTGGATTAACAAGCCGTTCATAAGAAATAAATTCTGGAACGAAGAATCTTATATACCATGGAGATGTTTGTACATGCTTTAAATGTTTACCCTGAAAAAAGTCACGACGCTTTATTCTATAAGCAACAGCATCATACTCAGAGAAAGGAGTACTAGCAATTTTTTTCAACTCAGCGATAGCACTTACAGGAAGTCGTTCATCAGCATCTATATAAAAAACCCACTTGTTTACGAAATCGATATTTCGAAGACCCCAGTTTTGATGAGAAGACCAATTATCAAATTCTCGAGAAATAACACGACATTTTTTTGATTTTGCGATCTCGACTGTAGCGTCAGTACTGCAAGAGTCATACACTACAACATCATTACTCCAGGATATAGAGTCAAGACAACCAGGAAGGTCAGACTCCTCATTTTTTGTAAGAACTAAAAAAGAAATCATACGAAGAAGAAAGGGTTTGAATAAGTAGATTAACGCAATTTGTTGGCAATCCAACCAACTCGCCTAACAACGATGCGAAAAAACGAAGAATATATTTCAAAAACCCTGAGAACCCTACACTCAAGGAGAAGTTTATCGAGATAGATTGGCAACATTCTTTTAGCTCTTGCTCGTTTATAGTAGGTTATTGATATGGTTGAAATTCTCATCCTCAGTCGATATATTATTTTTCTAATCAATGGAATATTACGTGAGGGTTTAAATCGTTTAGTAGGTACAGCCAGGTTCTGTTTAGTACGCAAATATAAACGATACGCCAAGCCTTCCCCTCGCTGCCTAAAGCCACCAGCTTGCGCCCACAAAGCATCATCGGAAGTACACGTCTCAATATTAAGCTCATTATTTCTTCTACCAGCATCCAGTAGCTCATTAATCATATAGTTTCTAACTATAATCAAATTATTGCCTTTATTGTCAGTTTCATATCGCGGGAGCCACGCATCACCTAATGTTATATCTGCCGTTTCACCAACAACATCATCACAAAAATTACAGGCATTAGCCATAAATGCTCCTGAATTAAATTTACCACCGGGTACTTCTGCAGAATCTTTTAAAATTGATTTACCATTTACAGATTTTGCTGTAAAAAGATATTTTCTAATTTCAAAATCTGGAGATTCTAGCTTGGTTCTGTGACGAAATTCTGCTAAATGGCCAGGTTTTATTCCTGCACTCCAAGCTAGCATTTCTGTCCAAAAGGAGGACTTCATGTGGCCACATACAATTGCAACAGTAAATTTAATTTTTTTTCTCAATGTAGGGTGCTCAAGCTGAAGCAATCTCATGGCTTTTACGAAGCACGGAATGCCCACAAAGCAGTATGAATGCTCCTCGGGATCGTCAATTACTTCTTGCATCACATCACGAAAATTTATTGGATAATATCTCGATCCACTTGCAAAATTTATATCTGAAGTACTTCGACTAATTGAATATTCAAAATACGGATGTTCGGGGGAGTGCGTAGGTCGAACATGTATAACTCTATCAATTAAGCCTGAATTAAACATGGACAATGTAATCCAAGTCCCCATGCCACCAGAAGTACTATTACGGCGTATAAACTGATCTGTGACGTGGCCACAATATAGTGAAACAATATTTCCAAGCCTTTCAACATGTTGTTGCCCCTCTGTAAATTCTGCAGACAGAAGATCTTCATTATGATTTGAATCGACAAAGGGACATACACTCGAATTCAATGATTGATCTATACGAGAAGGCTTATAAAAACCATCTTGGTCAAAGACCATAGAGTGTCTTGTGTTTACTGTACATGCCCCACATCCTATGCAGAGATCATTTGCCACAACATCAAAACTGTTATTAATTTGAGACATGATTGGAAGACCTGATTGAACGTTTTTTCAAAAAAGTGGCAAGATTTCCTGTATAGACCTCCCAAGAGGGAATTGTTTTGAATGCCACTGATCGTGCTGATAAAACAGAACCCTCTCCTATTGTAACTCCAGGCCCAACAAAAGCATCAGCGCAAATCCAGGCGTGATCTTCTATAGTGATGGGCTTAGATATTTGTGGCTTAGAGATCAATGTAATATCATGACTACCGGTACACAAAAAAGCTCCCTGGCTTATAGTTACGTTATCTCCTATAGTGATCTGTGAAATATTGTATACAGTGGAGTTCGGCCCTATGCAGGTAAAGTTACCAACAGACAATTTCCAAGGTGAATGGATAGCTGCAGAGGGATATATCTTAGAGCCACGACCAACATGAGCACCAAATAAAAGGAGTACCCATCGATAAAGCTTGAAAATAAATTTTGGGGGAAAAAAGCAGAAACAGAATCTAATAAACGACCAGAAAATGCGCAAATATCTATCTTTCCAAGAAATCTCGTCTTTGTAATATCGGGATGGCAAGTTAATTTTTCTCATGTGAACAGTAACAAGAGAACTAGTTGGTCAAAGATACTATTTATATAGTGATAGAAAAACTACAAATTAATGGCCAATCAACAGTAAAAAAAGATTACTTTTCATGAGGCATGATTCAAAGCTTTTTCAACAAATGAAGAACCATCAATAAAAAGTTTATTGATTTTGTTATTAACCGAATTCCAATCAATAGGAGAATAATAAATCTCTCTAAAATTACTATGCATCTCCTCTGGCTTAACAAAGCGATTAAGTAAATTTAACTCTAAAAGTATGTCATAGATTCTTGAACTGAGACCAGCTTTCTGACCAGGGAGCGAAAGAGCTATAAAATTTGTATTTGTAAGGATACTGGTGACAACGCCATGAAAAGAATTCGATATGGTGATTTTGGAATTTTTTATAGCGCCAATAAACTCAAATGGAGACAATTCAAGCTCCTGTCCTAACTTCTTCCAACGCCTCCATGGAGTTGCAGCAGAAAAATGCATTACATTTGGATCTATAAAGCTAAAATCATTACGCAAGAAAGAGTGCATATAACTAGAATCTCTTAAAATGTATGAAAAAACATAAGGATTGGTACTGCCTATTTCAGCAGGCATAACTGCATAATTTGCGAAATTTTTATCTAAAAACGTAGGGTCTGGAACAACCTCAGATGTTATATTCATTGATGCAAGAAAATCCCTTCCTGACTTCTCTCTAATTGAAAGTAGATCAATATTGTCAAGGATTCCTGGAAATAGATCACTGTATTTTGAAATCCTTTCTATACTTCCGAAACTAGGAGCATATGATGCAATAGATTTTGAAATCGAAGAGATGTGTTTTCCAAAGTATACAGGGTCTAAGCCAAACTGATCGCTAGGATTCCATATCTGATCACTGCCTAAGAATATGACATCATATATCTTCGAATTAATACGCAGTTCATTCAATGACGTGAAGGAAAAAGGAGAAAGAGATAAAGACTGTTCGCGAAAAGACTGAAACTTATCATATAAGAGTTTATACTTATACTTAGCACGAAAATCAGTATAATATAAATAAATGGATTTAAGATAAGACTTGGTTGGCTTAGGGATGAGGAGTGATTTAAATGATGCACCTTTTTCAACATGAGGAGGATTATAATCAACAAATTCGACTTCGTGTCCGAGAGACTCAAGGTAATTTGATAAACATTTTGCCTGAAGCATCGCACCATAATTAAGGCTATGGTGAAATGTTAAAATACCAAGTTTCATTACTGAGAAAAAATTGAGAAGTAAGAAATAATAGTGATATGGAGTTTAGACAAGGCTCCTTTCAAGAAGTGATGGCTTAAATTTAATGCATAGGATTAAGAGGTTACTCGAAAAGCGAAAGAAAGCTGGCCTGTTGGCCGCTTCGTGAACGTTGGAGCCGCATCAATCCTGTTGAGCGCTAGCAGAAGCCTGGTGTGCAGCATGGACGGCCCTGAATGCTTGGTCAGGTAATTGGTCTTGCAACCATTGGACCTTACCTGATCGCCTTCATGCCATCACCGTCTCTGCCCTCAACAGGTTGGTGAATCGGATCAGATCGTAAGCCGCAGATGCATGCTGAATACGACTCCCACCTTTGATCTGTCTCTAGATTTGAGTTGCCTCAACCCGACAGACTGTTTAATACAGCCAAGCACCTGCTCAATTCGCTTTCGGGAGTTGATCGATTGGGCATAGGACTAGTGGTGGGCCGTGCGGCCATCAATCGCAGATCCAACGCAGCCTGAAAGGTTCTGCGCTACTTGGGGAGTGATTCCCTTGATGCGTAGGCCTGCCACGAACTCCCTAGTGTCGTAACCCTTGTCGGCAAACAGGGTTTTCTGGTGCGCACCACGGAGCGAGCAAGCCATTCTTAGTGCCGCATCGCGCTCGGCGTTCCCTGTTGCCTGGCTGACTTCACTTGCCACCATAATCCCGTTGCGGTTCTCCATAACGCAATGGCCCATGAAGATCAGGAAAGCGCCGACGCCCAGGGCTTTCCTGAACAGCCGGACCTCGTCGTTGCTTGTGGAGCGATGGGTTTAGTTGAAGAGCAGCAAGCCGAGGAAGTCAACTTTGGCGCGCTTCTTGGCAGTGGTGGCGGATCGTCATCCATCCCGTCGATCCGCTCCAACGAGCTGTAAGAAGCCCAAGCCCTCAGCAAAGTGATGTCCACCGAGATGTGCTCCGAACTTAGCAGTGGCATGACTTCAGGTACAGCCAGCAAAAGCTCCAAAAACTTGGCCATCAGCGCTTCATTGAGCAGCCGGTCGCGGTTCTTGATGAATGTAATCGGATGCCAGACCGGATCATTCGGGTTGAGGCCCACAAGCCAGCGGAACAGGAGGTTGTAGACCAACTGATCGATCAACATCCGCTCGTATCGAATACCGAAAATTGCCTGCAACAACAGGGCCAGAGTAATTGCTCGGACGGGATCGAGGGTCTAACGCCCTCGGGGTAAAGCTTGCAAAACGTGGGAATTAGCCGATCAAGCACCTGATCATCCAACCGCCGCATCTGCATTAGGGGGTGAGTTGCCGGGATCCACTCTTCTGTGGAGATGTACGAGAACAAGCAGCCGGGCGCGTTCCTGCTGGCCGCATATCCATTCAATCCCGTTGCTGCATTCTCCCACAGATAGCAAGCTTTTTAAGCATCCTCCGAAAACGTTGAATGCAAGATTGAAATAAGATTGTTAACTACTGCAGATATTTTAAACCTTGAAGAGTATAGATTGAAACCGTTATCAACCATAGTCTCTATCTGAGAAGAACTCATTTTTAACCATCTACGCAATGCATCTTTCGTACCGATAGAAGTGTCGTCATGTACAATCCCTGCATTCGACAGCAATACATCCGTGGATAAATTGACGGGATTTGAAATTGCAACAGGTACTCGACAAGCCAACGCTTCTGCTACTACAACACCAAAGTTCTCCTGATGAGACGGTAAGCAAAATAATTCAGCAGAACGGAAAGCTCCCCATTTAAGATCACCTGTAATCATACCTAACCAATGAACTTGATGAGTGATTCCGGCAAGCTGAACCTTCAATTCAAGTTGAGACTGAAAGCCAATCTGATCCGGACCAGCAATGACGAGACATAAATTCTGGTCACTATTGGCAATAGATGCAAAAGCATCAATTAATAAATCTAGTCCTTTTTTTGGATGAATACGACTTAAAAATAAAACGATACGCTTACCTCTTAGGTAAGGAAATTGCGTGAGAAATTTGTCACGCTGAGATTCGATGTCGTCTGGAGGAGGGGAAATGCCGTAACCTGTTACACACTCATTAGCTTTATATAGCCAAAAAGATTCTCGTGCCAACAATCTCTCCTGCTCAGTCGTAAATAGAACGTTTACTGAATCTCTCAAGACGCGGTAGTCTGACCAAGGCCAAAAAATCCATTTTTTAAGGTGTTTCAGAGGAAAATTATTTTTAAACCACGGGTCAAGCATTCCATGCGTGTAAACAAAATATGGTAAATCAATCCTGCGAAAAGCTCTCCAACAGGCAAAAGAGTGATAACTCCAAATTCCTTCTATAATTGCCACGTCAAAATCACGAGCGATCATACAGATCTTATTTGACAGGCCTTTGCTATATCCATATTTATTATTAACAGGTCCCAGACAAATCAAATCACCGTCTAAATCATTAGACCACGGAGAGTTAGGATCATCCAAACATACGATTTTAACAATACATCCATGGTCCTTGAGAGATTGATGCATTTCTCTAATACCAGTAGAAATGCCTCCAGAAGATGGACTCATTGAGCGAACTATACGCAGCAGTTTCATCGTTCAGAAAATGGCAATGCAATGAAAACAGAAGTGAGGGAGCATTTAACCCTTAAGAACAAGAAGTACACAATAAAACGGGGTAGAAAACTAGGGACGAGGGAAGCAGAGCTGATACCATCAAAAGAAAGAAAATAAGTAGGTGCTCTAAAAAAACAAAAAAGAACGAACAAAACCAAGGAAATTGGACTATTAAATAAATCGTTTGTACCCAAAAGGTTCAAAATCATTATGAAGATAATCAGTAATTTTAGCTACGAAGGCATCAGTAAGACTTTCTGATCTTGACTGAGTTGGCGACTTAATTATGTGTTGGAGTGTTAGGGAACCCCTGAGAACCCCTACAAAATAGCTGCAGATCTCAGCTTGAGACTGGAAACGGATGGCGATCCCCCTCCAGTTGGGTTTTGCGGATTACGAGCAGACCTACGCCAAGAAGAAAACGCGACGGCAGATCTTCTTGGAGCAGATGGAGGCCACGCTGCCGTGGGATCTCTTCCTCTCCCTGATTCGTCCGGTTTACCACCAGCCGTCTGCCAAGGGAGGGCGGCCACCGTTTCCGCTGGAGGTGATGCTCCGGTCCCATCTGCTGCAGCAGTGGTTCACGCTGTCTGACCCGCTGATGGAGGAGATGCTGATCGACACCCCCTGCTTTCGTCGCTTTGCGGGGATCGACATGATCGATGGCCGGATCCCTGATGAGACCACGATCCTCAACTTCCGGCACCTGCTGGAAGAGCACCGGATTGCTGAGCAGCTCCTCGAGCGCGTGAACGAGAGTCTGATCGAGCAGGGCCTGCTGCTCAAGCAGGGGACGATCCTCGATGCGACCATCATCAACGCACCGAGCTCAACCAAGAACAAGACGGGGGAGCGGGATCCCGAGATGCATTCCGTGGCCAAGGGCAACCAGTGGTTCTTTGGCATGCGTTGCCACATCGGCGTCGATGCCGACTCAGGCCTGGTTCATTCGGTTTTGAGCACGGCCAGAACATGCATGAGCTGAACACGGCGGCTGATCGGGTCCATGGCGAGGAAGAGGTGATCTATTGCGGCTCGGGTCACATCGGGATTGAGAAGCGCGATGCGTTCAAAGACTGCGGCGCCCGGATGCGCATCGCGATGAAGCCGGGCCAGCGCCGGGTTCTACCGGATACCCCAGAAGGACGCTTGTTGGATCTGGTGGAGAGTGCCAAGGCGCATGTGCGAGCGAAGGTGGAGCATCCATTCCGGATCATCAAATGCCAGTTTGGATTCCGGAAGCTCTACTACCGAGGCATCAGGAAAAACGACCTCAAGCTCAAGATGCTGTTTGCGCTGGCCAATCTATGGATGGTGCGCAAGCACCGCAGTTGCCTGGCATGAACAGCAGGAACCGTGCGTCTTGCAGGAGCCCAATCAACCGCAAAGTGCACCTGCTGATCGTGTAAAACGGGAGAAACCGGGGCTGGCCAAGACCAAAAGCACCCAAATCAAGACAAAACGCGATTCGCGAGCGTCTCACAAAGGAGAATGAGACGGGCATGCCCGGCGAAAGGCTGCTTGTTCGGAGTTTCCTTAAAGGAATACTCAATTTTTGAGAAATATACTGCAACGATTGATTCATACATTCAACTTTGCCAAGGCATGAAACGATTAATTGCTTTTCAGCATAATAAAAATCAGCAAATTGCGTCGCAGAAAAATGTGTAACGCCTAAGACATTTGCCATATAATCATTTACGCCAGTGCATTAAGTAATGCTTTCAATCGTGTGGATTGCGAACTTTCGAGAATTTAATATATGAATACAAGGAATAAATACGATCAAACGGATATATCGTAAAACCAAATGAAAAGTACGTAAAATAAGAATCTCCTAATAGTTCCAAAATCTTAGAAGTTGTGCAATGTGCACACAGAGGCGCTGCTCCGAGGATTAAAGGAAATCCGAGTTTACGGGCCGAGTCACTTCCAGAGGTGTAAAACCCGAGGCCCGATTGCCGTGATTCGAGGGTGCACAGGGGTGAATGACGGCCTGTCACTCGCGAGTCAATGTGCATCTCGATTGTTCACGATGAATCCAGGCGATTGACTTGTCAAGTCGTTCGTCTGGGTTGGTGCTTGGTTGTTGGCTACGCCTGAATCTCTGCTGCTCCAGATGGCGCCGCCCCCCGGGCGGTGAACGCCGCCGCTGCGCCCTGTGGGGGCGCTTCAACGCCGCTCACATGGGGCCTGTGTGTTGGCCGTGGGTTTAGGCGGTTGCGTCCTGCAGCGAGGGCTGGACCGGCAGCTCCTCCAACGCCGGGATGGCGGCCATGCTCTCGGCCGAGAACATGCGGCAGCCCTCGAGCTGGCAGTGCTCGTCCTGCTCAAGCAGCACCGCGCCCACCAGCCGTGTGATCGCCGCGTCGTTGGGGAAGATCCCCACCACGCGGGCGCGGCGCTTGATTTCCTCGTTGACGCGCTCGAGCAGGTTGGTGCTCCAGACCTTTCGGCAGTGCTGATCTGGGAAGTGGCGGAAGGCGAGCACATCCTCACGGGCCTCAAGCATCAGCTTGGCAGCGTTGGGGAAGCGCTTAGCTGTTGTGTCTCACCAGGTTGGTCAGC
>ENA-UENT01000022-UENT01000022.1-marine-metagenome-genome-assembly--contig:-NODE-22-length-127619-cov-5.314353_pt1 | contig 127619 bp, 119 predicted proteins | sample MGYA00237879_ERZ529330 | MGnify/ENA primary metagenome ERZ529330 (study PRJEB26372, sample SAMN05368345) | marine metagenome | biome: cultured habitat; feature: ocean water; material: water; isolation... | reverse complement strand
CAATTTGTCGATCTACACGATCTACCTGAACCACTGTTGCTCGCTTTTCGAGCAGGGGCAGAAAATGCCTTAAGTTAGTGTAATACTGTAGTTCCTGATCACCAATACGGTTCAGTAGTACCTCATCCCGATCAAAACCGACTATGTAGATCATGACTGCAGCAAATTAGAAAAATCGAGAAAACCAGTTCCTCCCTGATCCACTAAAGGTATACCCATAGTTGACAATATCGTAACGATATTGCTCCGCTACATGGGCTTTTGTAGCTTCGTTGTAGTACTTGGTATAGTGCTGATTTGCTTTGCGCTTATTGCTGTGATTGAGAGATGCATTGCGCACCCCAGGTAATCCCATCGCTGCTAGGAAAGGACGTAATTCCTTTTGAATATCCTCCATCCGGATCACCTTATCGACCAAGATACTACCCTCCTCATCCTTGATGTAGTGCTCAATGGAGTAAGCACCGTATTTACGCCAGCACTGAAAATCCTCACCACCCCCTCCCTTTCCGTACGGCTCAATAGTGTATAGCCATTCCTGGAAAGATAAATCACAACTATCTGAGCGCTTAATATGCTCATATAGGGAAACCAGCCGTGCCCAGGGATTACGGACAAAAACGAACTTGTTGTAGCTATTGAAGTCCCAGTCAAAAGACTCAAATATCAACTTGGTTTCCTGGGGTGTGATATGGGGATAAAAGGGGTTTTCGGATGTGCGCTTTAGGTAATTGAGAACTGGGTGTACATCCGTGTAAGGGTTCAAAAACTGTCTTACACTGGAAGATGCGGTCTTAGGATTAGCAAAGAAGATAAACTTGTATTGATGAGAAATCCTCATAAAATGAGACTCACTTTTGTTGAGTACTAAAATTCATAGCCGAGTAACTGAAATTCCCTCGCAAAAATCATGCGGATCAGTTCAATTGATCTCTCATCTAATAGTTCCTGACACCCCTTCTCTCTCCGTTCAGAGAATTTAGCTCGGTATGACGGCATTCGTAGTGGTTCTTCCAACTGCAATCTTCTCGTAAGATCTTCACAAGCGAACCCTAAATCTTCATATCGATAGATCTTGTCTACTGCTGGAAGACCATCGGCTGCATAAATATCATAACTACTGAAATCACTTAGACCACCACCTTTGATAAAATCATAAATATTGCCAAATTTCTTATCACCATTGCGCCAGTAGTATAGCGACACAATTTTATCAAAAGGGTTTCTTTCTATGGTAAACTTGTAATAACTCTCCCAAATTTCTGGCTCTACCCAATCTCTTATTTTTTGGCAGGAGATATGCGGATAGAACCGGAGTGGTAGTCTCTTCTTTTTAGCTAGATAGTCAAACATCTTATTCCAGGTATATTGTTTCCAAGGCAGGAAGTAATTTTGGGCTGATATCCCAGCGTAGGCCATTCTGGCTACTTCGTCCCGATGATCAATTGGCGTCAGAATATCATCCGGTCCACAGATTTTACTAAGCGCGATTTCGAAAGATGTTCCTGCCGTTTTTTTCGTCTTCACGAAAATAAACTTGTGCTTGTGGCTAATGATCATTTGACTAGACTAAGATCCTCAATCAAGACTTATGGGCTATAAGGTAGGATCAAATAATATCCTCCTCAAATTTATCAAAGCCTATTTTATGAAGATGAGACCTTACCACTAAAATCATCTGTAGAATACCCTTAACTTCGGACCGCCCGCAATTTTACTACGGCAGGTAATAGTTTAGATTAAGCAATAGTTCTGATGAGTACTAAAGACGAGCCTACACAGCCGACTTCCAAGTTTTCAAGCGCCCTCTCTTTTGTTCCGGCAATAATTGGCCTACTCTGGTTTCTCACTGTTGTGCCGAGCTATCTATTGCACCACCCATATTACACACAGAGTTTTAGTCAATTCCAGTACTGGGGATTACTCATTGGGCTCTCCGCACTTCTGGGCGGTGGATATTGGTTCTTTATCAAATCTAAACTCAAATTTAGGACTCCGAGTGGCTGGAAACTTTATGCATTACTGGTGCTCGTTATGAATTGCATTATAGGCTGGTATGCTTCAGCCAATAATCTTTTCACGGACAATCCGGTCAGGCATCTGGTCTACTTCACAGGCTTTATCATTTTAATTCACCTCGCTGTTTTATACATCACTTGCCTGGGTTATACGGTAGGTGAATTGCTTTTACAAGCTTTTTCCAAACGGTTCTCTGGGGGTACGCTATCCGTCATTGCCATTGCCTTGGGGTGGAGTGTGATTGGCTTTGTGCTGCTCTTACTTGGTTTGATTGGTATCCTGCACCCCATTGCAGTCTGGATCATCTCCTTAGCTATCACTGGTCTTCGCTATCGCTCTATTGGGCGTTTCCTACATACACTCTTGCTTCGTCCACTCCCCATAAAGAACATCAAAGCCTCGGGGTACCTCTCCATTGCACTTTTACTGATCTTCATAGGTGTAAATATGATTGGCGCCACCAAAGCCTTCCCAGCTGGCTTTGATGGCACTGGATTATACCTAAATATCACCAAACTAATTGGCGAATACCAAGCTCTGCCACAAGGACAACAAGCCTATAACTGGTCGTTATTCATGAGTATTGGTAATCTTCTGTTTGGTAGCATGACCATAGCCATCCTGTTGTCTGGGCTGATGAGTATCTACTGCGTATTTGCCATTTATTTCTTGGCCAGGCTTTTTGTTTCTACCAGTAATGCACTCTTGGCATGTGCTCTCTTCTATACTTTGCCCGCGGTTACCTTCCACAGCTACTTTGACGAAAAGATAGACCTCGGACTGCTGTATATATCCCTTTCTACGATCTTGCTAGTGTTCACCTATTATTTCAAACGCAAGAGCAGCAAGAAAAAGCAAGCATCAGCGGATTCTATTCGCATTGGTCGTTTTGAAATACTTCCCGAACTCTTCCTCTGGATTTTAGTAGGCTGGCTTTCTGGTTTTGCCTTTGGCATTAAGTACAGTGCCGTTTTCAACATCCTGGCGCTACTTGGTCTAGTGCTTTATCGCAAAGGTGGAGTAGTTGCTTTCATGGGCAGCCTCTTCACCGGTTTATCACTGGTTTTTATCTTCGGAATCCACCGCTTTACTGGATTGCAATTGGGAGAGACTTCGCCTGTCGTATTAGGCGCTGGATTATTAATACCTGGGATTGTACTTATTGGGTGGGCATTTCGATCCGCTGTTCAAAAACTAATACAGACTGCTACGCTGATTGGGGTATTCACAATAGTCATTGTAGTCAACTATAGCCCCTGGATAGTCAAGCATGTTTCAGAAAACAAAGCTGTAAATCTCTCCGCTTTGCTCAACGGGAAATCCCCCGAACCAACTATTCGAATCAAGCCTAGATTTCGAAAGGCCAAAGATGACGCCGCGAACGCTGCCAACACTCAAGATCTAACGCTAGCTGAAATTGGGGAGCAGGCCCAAAGAGAGGAACTTCAGCGTTATTTGGGCTTTGAACCAGGTCTTCCTCTTTACCTCTCCGTACCGTATGATGTGACTATGAATACCAATATTCCTAATCGATCATACTTGGACATTGGTTTCCTCTGGTTGCTCATCCTTCCCTTACTGCTACTCGCAGTGAAACCCCGACAACTCTGGAAAAATCTAATATGGGGAGCTGTAATGTCCTTTATGTTTCTCTGTTCCATCATGGCTGTTTTCTTTCATTCCACCTTACAGCCAAGTCCACAAAGCTACCTGGTACAGCACGCACCAGCCTTCCAAAAAGGTCCTTTAGGTGCTTGGCAAAGTGTAATGGAGGGCTTTGTATCACTTTCTGAAAGCATTAGGCCGATATACAATTGGATAGCACAGTTCGGACTGGTCGAATGTATAATAGCCTCCTTGCTACTGTTCCTTTTTGTGTTTTGGCTTGCTTTTGGTCGCCGGGAAGCGTGGGGGAGTTCGCTTAAAACCCTGCTGGCATTTATGGCCGTCTATATCTTTAATTGGTTCCTATTGGGTAGTGCAATCCCCTGGTACGGTTTCGTAGCGTTGGCTGTCTTACCCATCTTATTGGTCTATTATATACAACATCCAGCACTTCTATTTGGAGAACAGCAAAAGCGCTTTGCTACTGGATTTCTTAGCACCAGTCTAGGGCTATGTATGATATTGAATCTGTTTATCCATTTCTATGATGCTGGTCGCAGAGATAACCAACAATGGATTTTTCAGCGCCCCTTCCTTCAGTTTGCTACCGAAAGCCGTAGCTATGATGATGTACTCTCCTCCTTTAATATCGTTTATCCAGATGCGTTGAGGTACCTCAACCAGAATACGGACGATCGTATTTACCGAGTTGGCACTTTTCTAAACTACCAAATAAAGGAAAACGACAGGCGCGTACTTCCAGATAATCAACTAGCAGAATTCACTCGAATCACCTCAAAACTATCCGATCCAAACTACTTTATTTCCGTCTTGAAAGATCAAGGATTCCACTACATTCTTTTCGATTTAAACACGGCTACGCTTGACCAAACGCCAGAAAAATCACTGACTCGTAAGAGTGAAGAATTTGCGCGCGCGATCTTAAATCCTTCGCTTACGCGATTATTGGTGACCGATCGGATCATTGAAGATCCTAATGGTCCTATTCAGATCCCTAATCAGCCGCTGAGAGGAAGTCATGGTCTCAGTGGAAACATCCTTTATCAGGGTTCTTTTATCCTAGTTGAAATTCTGTAACAATCTTGTTGCCAGATTAATGTCTATTAGACGTTTCATCACCACAGCTACCCCCTGATTTGGGGCAAATTTGGGAGTCTTCTAAAGATTGTACTCCATTACTTTTTGAGATCGCAGCTTGCGTTGTTCCTCATTGAGATGCTGCAAACAATTATCTATGTAGTAGTGTAAGGCTTTCTTTACATCGGAAGAAGCATGGATTACCTCTCCTTCGTTAACGACCAACACCCGATTGGCAACCTTTAGCACCTTGTGAATATGATTGGAAACAAACAGGATAGCCTTGCCTGGCTTCTTTGCGTACGCTTTGAGATGCTCGAAGCATTTCGTTTGAAACAAGGAATCACCAACTGCTAGTGCTTCATCAATGATAAAGATATCAGGCTCTGTAGCCAGTGCAACAGCGAAGGCTAGTCGCGCGCGCATACCAGAAGAGTAATTTCCAAGAGGGCGGTCTAGTTGATCGGCGAGCTCGGAGAAGGATACAATGAAGTCCATTTTCCTGGTGATCTCTTCACTCGTCATTCCGTACATCGCCCCTTCAATATAGATGTTTTCCCTTCCGGTAAACAATGGCCGCAAGCTGGCTCCCAGTACAAAAATAGCCGTCACTTTTTTGCCTGGAGCTTTGTATACGGTCCCGGCTTCCGGTGCGTACACACCAGCAATGATCCGCATCAGCGTAGTTTTTCCAGAGCCATTGGTCCCAACTACACCCAAAATATCACCCTCATACAAGTCTAAATTCACATCGCGTAAACTCCAAAACTCTTGGGCCCGTAACGAAGTATTCTCTTTTCTAGTTCCCAGCAAATCGATCACAATGTCTCGTAAGCCGTAGTATAGGTTACGCTTTAGGTCTCGGCTGAACTTCTTGTACAACTTCCTTACTGATAGTATGGGCGTTTTGGGCATCACTTTATTAATCGCTCTATTACACGGGGCTCAGCCACCGCAAATATGTAAACTGCGATCAGAAAAGCTAGCATACTGAACAACGAACAAGCCGCCCAGGTCCAAGGCTCATAGAAGGTGCCTTTTATCAACAAATCGCGGCTAAAACCAACCAAATAGGTCAGTGGGTTTACCTGGATTACCTTACTCAGAAAACCGAGCTTCAGGTCTGGTGAGTACACTACCGGGGTGAAGAACATCAGAAATCCCATACCCTGATCAATAAGAATAGCGAGATCTTCCAATAGTACCCTAAACAGGGATACGATCAAACCAATCGACAAACCTAGAAGAAAGAGAGGGATCAGCGAAAATGGGAACAACAGTATCGTCCAGGTGAAGCGTACCCCAAACAGTAGAAGAACGATAATATTGATCAAAAATGGGATAACAAACCGAACCAGGTGAACAATGATTTTTTCGGCAACAAAGGCTTCGTAGGGGAAACTAGCCATCAACTTCATTCTACCTCCCGAAAGAAAAATGCTGCTGGTATTGCGGTAAATTTCGATAAAGAACCCCCATATAGCGGTGCTAAGCAGCACAAAAGCCGGATAGGGCACACCAATATCACCGGGCTCAATCACTCCAGCACCATTTAGGGCTATCCAGGCAACTGCCGCAATAATCGGAAGAATAAACAACCACAGCAGGCCTAGATGAGAACGCTTAAAATCCTCGAGAAAAGTAATCTTGACTAGCTGCCGAATGAAGAAAGAATAGGTACGGATATTGGCGGAGATCCTGCGCCAACTTACCGCTTTCCGCTTCTTGTAGGAATACCATTCCTCTAAGTTCTCCGCAATGTCCGAATCTGGTGTATGCAAGGTCCGCTTCTTGTGGCAACAAAATTAAGAAGTTTCACCATTTCAGAGGCGAATCTGACCCAGATAGGCTCGCACACTAGCATCAAATGAGAAGACTGCTTAAATCAAAAGAGCGTAGCAGGCGCTGATTAATCAACTTACCTACTACGCCCTTTATTTACGTACTATGAATTCTAGTCTAGCGATCCATAGGACACACATCTGGCCGTTCGCCCATGCCATATTCAGACAAGAGTTCTTCCAAGCGAGCCTCATAAGTGTCAGGCGCTTCGAGGCGAGCTAACTTTTGCAGGCCTTCGTAGCGACAATCCCAAATCTTGATCCGAAGCTTTTGCACGCGGCACTCCAAATCAAAAGTAAAGGTGAACTCGAAGGTGCGATTGAAGTCCTCAATCTGCTGCAAGTACGGAAGCCCCTCCTCGCAGGTGGCAGCCATTAGGCCCTTCATCGTCCAGTCCTTGACCTGGTGAATATTATCGCAGTAGAACTCCTCTGATACATAGTCATTGAAGAGTTGATCACCGTTAGCCACGAAATCATTCCACAGCCCCTCGATCTTTCTTCCATTAGCACGATACTGCTCGGTCAAGGCGGCTAGTTCGTTGATCTTAGTCATCGTGATTTGCGCCAATGGAGTGCGATCGTCGCGTTGAAGATCATCGATCTTTTGTAGCATCTCATCACCTAACTCACAAGTGTAGGCGAAGCCATCCATGATGTAGGCACGTATCAGTGGCTCTTTGGCACAATATTCATAACCGTACTGGCCCATATGTTTCACCTTGTTATCTGGAATGAAAGCTTCCCAGGCAATGTTTAAGGCTTCTACCTTTGCTTCGTTAGCTTTCAATGCCTCTTCGAGAGCTGCAATCTTATCCTTTACATCTCTATCCGGTTCTACTCCACTGCTAGACCATAGCTCCTTTACTTGTTCTAGTGCGCGAGGGCCTGCATTACACAGGTCAACTGCACCTTTCAGAATAAGTTCTTTCATCTTAGGCACCGGATTACATTCGAAGAACGAAATCTCGCGGTCGTAACCAGGAGAAGTGCCTGTCATCACGTATTGGTTCCAAGCGACATCCAACTGATCCATCTCGCGGTACATAGACTTCATCTTAGCTACTTGCTGTCCTAAGCCTTGTACGTCACTTACCCGCAGGGTGGTCTTTTCGGTAAGACGAAGCGTACGGTTATTGAAGATATCCTTGGAGGTTTCTACATCCCCCAAGCAGAAATGATAGTAGGCTCGCATGAAGGAGTACTTCGCTAGCGTTGCTTTTTCGCAGCTCGATTTTGCGGCATCAATCGCATTGATCTCATCCAAAGAAACCTCTTGGGTTTCTAGGAACTGCTGCCACAAGTAATCCATGCTGTGATAAGCCTGCATTTTGGCCTTCAAGGATTCCATCTTACCCACAAAGCCAGGAATGGCTTGCGGGATACGGTTGTCCATCTCTTGAATTTCTGCCATCAAGTCTTCGGCCAGTTCGACCTCACTTTGGCAAAAGTTAGAGTTGGTGTTCATGAGTAAGTACTTGGCGTAATCCAGCGGCTCGTACGCTCGATTAGGTTTACCCAGGGCACTCATATTGGAGATCTTATCGTTCTCCAGAAATTCTTTCCAGGTTTCATCAAAATTGCCAGTCTGCGCAAAAATAGGGGTAGTAAAAAACAGCAGGCTAACAATCACAAAGAAGTGGTTCGTTCGCATCTCAATTTGAAGTTTAAAACGAGTTTAGTCGGGTATCAGGTGAATTAGAGTTCAATTGTAGACAATAGCGCTAACGTTTTTTCGTGCGCAATTATTCCCTTTCAGAGGGCATAAAGCATAGACTGCATAAATTTAGATTGCATTCAGAATGCGCTTGTTAACACTATCATTATGACGCTTGACACCCCGAATAGACACTAAATAAATCGGATTTTTTAGAAGGATTTGAGCATATCTACTCAACTCACCATTATACTTTCCAGCAAATAAATCGTGAGCATACCCCAGAAAGTACCAGTAGCCATACTTAGAATGGCTAGAATGATCGCGTGGGGCATCCACTTCTCCTCATAAGCTGCCGTTACTGCTGGTGCTGTAGCAATCCCGCCTACGTTCGCCATACTGGCAATGGGCACCCAAGCAGTATTGACGTTTAGCAATTTAGCCACCAGCAACATCAGGATAAAATGACTGATGAGCCAGATCACCAAAAACACCAGCAAACTCATCTCCATTTGGAATTGACCGAAGGTCAACTTAAGCCCTAATACGGCCATTACAACTAGAATTAGGATACTCCCCAACTTGAGCACAAAGGAAAAATTCCACCCCTTAATCAGGTTACTCCATATCAGGCCCGCAAAGGATAAGACTATGATCTTCGCCACAAAATTTTCCAGCAAAGCATTCGTAAGAAGCACTGTACCCAGTAGAATTAAAACGGATACAATAGGGTGCATCTGTTGCTTTTCACTGCTACCGAGTTCTTCTGGCATTGTTTCGCTAGTTACCCGCAGCCAAGCGTTTAGTTTATTACTCTTCTTGATCCCTTGAAACATCAAGATTGTCCAAATATTCACCAGAATATTGTCCAATACGAGGATGGTGAGGAATATATTCTCCGGGCAGTTAACGATCTCCTTGAGGACCAATTGGCTCGTACTCCCTCCAATCCAGCTTCCCACAACGGGTGGTAGCCCCTTCCAGTACGTTTGCGCTTGCCAAACCTCCTGTACCAAATAACTATCCAGAAACAGGTAAGCTATCGCTACCGGAAACAGTGCTATCCAAAAAGAGCCAGAGACGAAGACCAAAATGGGTTTCCATCCGATAGATCGAAGTTGTTTGAGTGAGAGGCTACTCATAACCGCGACAATTGCCAGCGGGATAAAGTAAGACTTACTGTATTGGTGGATGTCATCGCTGGCAAAGCTCTCTCCCAGAAGCGCGGATATAATAGCAGGAATGAGATAAGCCAAGAGAATAGCTGGAACCCAGTCGAAAAGCGACTTAAGGTGGCGATTTTCCCACTTATCAAGAAAATAGACCGCCGTAACCGTAAATGCAGTGATGAGCCAAGGAATTAAATTCATGAGGTTGTTCAAATTACCGGATCACTAAATCAACTAAGCTGCCAATGATCATGGTCGCTATGATAAAAGCCATTAACCCTAACATGTAGGTAAGAAATGCTTTCGGATAATTCCTTTTCTTCCCACCTTCGAAGAAGCTTCCAATCCCCCAGCAAACGTACAAAACCGCAATCAGGCTCCCTTTATCTAGAATGGTAACATTCACAAGGGTTTCAATTATTCCAAAAACAGTCATTATCAACATTTGCATTCCCATCAGGAAATACAGAAGGACCAGAATTTCGAAGAAATTGTAATCGTAGCGGCGAAAGAACAGCTTGGCCCAAAGCGCAAGGAATATGGCTAGAATGATATTGGCAAAACCATAATTTTCACTAACCCAACTCAGAATAGTACCGACAGTAGATTCTCCCCACGCCAAGTCATTGTAATTCAAATAGCCATCTTGAAAGCCAAGCATCTGTTGCACGAGGATATACACCAACGAGCAAAGAATAATAAAACCGATGGGTTTTACGAGCTTGCTGCGATCCACATGGAGAAACTGACGGATACTACTCCCCGGCCGTAATAGCAGCTCGCGTATGGTATAGAGTATCCCCTTCTGAAAATTCAGGACGCTACCGATTTCCGATAGGATATACTTTCCATCTATCCGTTGGATGCGCTGCGTGCGAACGCTGTCGACGGAAGAAGGATCAGTTACATCCTTTTCACCATTATTGGACTCATTTGTTGACTGCGATGCTGACATCTATTTGAGATTCGTATTCTTTTTGATGGTATAAAATACACTAAGCTAGTATTTGACGGATAACTGCCCGAAACATAGCCATCCCGGTTGGAAGCAGATCGTCTGGAAAATCATAGTCTGCGTGATGCAGCGCTGGGGTATCAAGACCAGCACCCAAGCCGAACATCGCAGCAGGATATTCTCGCGAGAACCAGCCAAAGTCTTCTCCGAACTTGAAAGGATGCGGCATCACTTTGACTTCTAAACCAAGGCCTTGGGCAGCGCTGCGGACAATTTCATTTGCCCCTTTGTCATTAGCGCTTGCAGGGAAGTGCTCGAACCAGTCTAACTGATAGGATAACTCTCGCTTGGCGCAAAGCTGTTCTGTGATCGTCTCGATTTCTTGTACCAAAGCGTTCATTCCATCCTGACTCCAAGTGCGTACGGTATAGTGAAGCTCCCCAGCCCCTGGTGAAATACCATAGGACCTATCGCCCAAATTAAGATGGACAGGCGTCAGCAAGCGAAACGCAGGATGATCCGTAGCGGGTTGACTCAAGTGTTCAAAAGTCTGTACCATCTCAGCAATAGTAAAGGCTGGATTCCGACCATTTTCTGGTTCAGAAGCATGAGCAGTTTTGCCTACCAGTTTGATGGAAAAACTCTGGACCTCGGCAGAAAAACCAGGTTCCATTAAAAGAATCGTATGTAGTGCTTCTCCAGGAATATTGTGCAAGGCAAAAGCGTAATCTATTTCAAGTTCACACCACTGATCATCTACAAGTACTTCAGCCGCTCCCTGACCGGTCTCCTCTGCTGGTTGAAATAAGAGGAGGATGCGGCCATGATCAAAATCTTGCTCCTGGATCCAAGGCGCTAAACCTGCCACCATTGCCATATGGCCATCATGACCACACTTATGGGACACGCCCATATGCTGCGAGCAGTAATCAAATGCATTCTGCTCTTGAATAGGCAATGCATCCAGTTCACAGCGAATCATAACGGTAAGTCCGGAATTGCCGAACTCATAAATTGCAGCAATACCATGGCCACCCAGCCCGCTGATCATACGAGTAGGTGGATATGCTGACAAATACTCCTTGATACGAGCGGCAGTCTGTTGCTCCTGGCCCGATAACTCTGGAAATTGATGGAGTGTTCGTCGAAGCGTTTGAATCTTGGTTTTCAAGCAAATCTAGTTTTACTCATCCAAGATCGCATTTCTTCGCTCAATCTTCGGATTTCCCCTTCTGGTAAGCATCCCAAAAGAAGAGGACCAAAGGCATACCTACGATCCACCCCCACTTCATTTCCTTCATGGTGTAGGCATCATTGTATAAGAAAGGCGCAGCCTCCATTAGGAAGATGAAGACCATTAAGAGGAGAACTTTTACGTACGTATTCATGGTAGGGTTTTGATTAGATGTTGGACGTTGCGTTTTGTTGAGCGCGTTTTCTTCCTCGCGTCGGGGGACGCTCGGGAACGAGGAAGTTAGTTGGTTTGAAGGTTAGGTGGGCTGAGGTATATGCTATAGGGTAGTCTTACTTCATTTCCAGGATCTGGATGTAGTTATTGCAGGTGTCATCAAAAACGGCGATGATCACTTGACCCGCATCAGTCGGTCCCATTTTAAACTGTACACCGGCAGCAGATAGTCGTTCAAATTCTGCTTGTACACTCTCTACCTCGAACTGGGTCCACGGAATACCGGCGTCATAGAGTGCCGCTTGGAAGGTTTTTGCAGGAGGAAAGTCTTTGGGTGAAGGCTCTAATAATACCTCAGGTCCATCGGGATCTTCTGGAGCTACTACGGTCAACCAACGGTTGCCTCCGCCTACTGGTATATCGTGTCGGATCTGGAATCCAAGTATCTCGGTATAGAATTGGAGGGCTTTTTCTTGATCCATGACTGGAACGCTAATTGCTCTTACGCGCATGATTTGGTGGTTTGATGGTTTGTTAGTTAGATTAGTTGGGTGAGTAAATTTAGTTATTTGAGACCCTTGTCTCTTATGATTTTAAACTAAGGTGCACTAAGGTGTCTTGGGTGGTTTGATAATGGGTTAATTGGCTGAGTTGAGTTGGTGCTTGTCTACGTAGTTCTTTAGCTGTCCTTTGATGAAGTATATCCATCCTCCTTCACAGCCAGCACGGCTGAATTCTGGGATATCAGCGGGAAAGGAGTCTAAGCCGATGTTCGACAGTACGAGCATGCATTGATTGCCCTGAGGAATTAAGGTAAAGGAGACATGCCCTTGACCCTGATATTCAGCATAACCCCAGGAGTAGACGATCTGACTTTCCTTAGCTACTGAAGTAATGGTCCACTTGTGCGTGAATGTGCGGCCATTTGAAACTACTGGAAAACTGGTGTGGAAACCCACCTCAGGTTTGAAGTCGGGGATGTTGTTGAAAAACCATTGCTTCATATGATCGGGCTCCGTAATAATTTTCCACACGGTGGCCACAGGCGCTGCAAAGAGTTGTTCAACATTTATAGGTAAGCTACGATTATCCATAAATAGGGTTGATGTTTCTTGTAAAGATCGCTTATTTAAGCCAGCTACAGCTCTTTTTCTAGTACATAATCATCCATAAAAAAGCCCTCGCCAATATCAAATACAGCCTCCTCTATCTTTTTGAATCCCATACGCTCGTAGGCGCCAATTGATCCTTCATTTTTCTTATTTACCGTTAGTCGAAGTCGAGATAAATTAGCAGTACGGGTCTGCTCTTCGATGAAGTTCATGGCCGCACGGCCGAGGCCTAAACCCCGATAATTCTTATGCACATAGATCTTGCTCAAAAACATAGCGCCTTCCTTGGGATAAAATGCCAGGTAACCTGCAATCTGATCTTTGTGTTGTTGGAGATAATACGAAACACCCTCTTCGACTTGTTGGGCTACTGCCGAAGGGGATTGGAATTTCTCTAGCATATACTCAATAAGTGCTGGCCCGAGCATGGGTACGTAGTGATCTGTCCATATCTCATTAGCCAGTACGGATATCTGTTCAAAATCAGCCGAAGTTTTAGCAGGTAAGAACTGTATCATTGAATTAAGGGGAGTTAGTACGGAATACCAAAAGTAGAGAAGGATGCCCAAAAGATAGGCTTATCCTGTGGGTAAAGCTTACGGTACTCCAGCATTGCTTGCCGCAAGGGTTCACTGGGAAAAAACTTATGCGGTTCGTGTATCTTCTGCATGAACAATTGCATGAGGCTATTAGTAGCATTATCGTCTACGGACCAAAGGCTCATCAAGATGTTCTCCGCCCCCGCTAAATGGAATGCTCTGCTCAGGCCAATCACACCTGCGTCCCGGCTTTTACCCAAGCCTGTCTGGCAGGCACTAAGTACGACCAAAATTGCCGAGAAGTTGTCGTTTTGTATCTCGCGTGCTGTCCAGAAACCGGTTTTGTTCTCTTCCGTAGGGGCAAAAAACAAACCACTACCATCCAGTGGCTCGTCAGGATCGGCAATGCCATGGGTGGCAAAATAAAGGAGCAAGGCATCTTGTGTTTTCTGCTTTACCGCTGGCAGGATAGCCGCTTCGCCCACTAGCACTTCACTAGCATCAATGGACAATTGCTCTGAGATGGCATGGATCTCCTTTTCCGAACCCGGGAGCGGCGACAATGTCCAACCTGCCGACTTACTGAATTTGGGATTGCCTACCAACACTGTATTTTCTGCATTTAGGGAATTTTCCTCAAAGCCCACTACCCCACTCTTCCGGCTTTGCTTGCGCAGAGTCAGCCTGGCGATATCATAAATACTTGATGCTATGGAGTAAGACCACTTCTCTACAAAGAGGGTATCGTCCGCAAACGGTTTAAGTATGCTGAAGGGGATCTGTTGTAAGTTTAAGGCAGGAACAATGATCAGATGCTCCGTAGCAGACTTGCGTAGGTGATCCGTTAATCCCGCTGGCAATAGGAGCGCACTGAGTTGGTCAACAACACTATCCAGCTGCACTTGCGGGTCGACCAGTCCTATATCTTCGCGGCCAGCGCCTCGTTTTCTTACCGCACGATTTTGCTCAAACTTATTCAACTCCAAAGCAGCTCCCAGCCCTTTTTCAAGTTGATCAATTTCCTCTATCGTGGTATTGAATTGTGTCTGATACTGAAAACCTTCCTGATTGAGCAGCCATACTTTCAATTGCTCCTCCTCATAGAAGTAGATCAGCAGTCCGATGGGAGCATCGTCATAGAAATACTTCAGGCAAGACTTAATAGACTCTTCCGTAATCGGCTGTCCTACCCAGGCTTCTAGAGAGTCTTCCGAGAAACCACGCTCTTGCATCAACTGGTGATAGTCGCTGCGGTAATCCTCCACATCCATTTCGAAAGTATCGTTCTGGCCTGCTAAGAAGGTTAGGTCTTCTGGAAATGCCATGGTTTTAGGTTTTAGGGAAATACTTAGGCTTGCTCCACCTTGAATCGAAGGACAGTCTTGAGCTTTTCAGCGGGCACTTTACGAAAATCCGAAAGGTAGATTTCTCTATGGATTTTTGACAAGCGTCGAAGCCCATGTTCTTCGGCATAAACTTCCATCATACGAAAGCTGGCTGGTTCGTCATCAAAACTCCCCTTGTGCAACATTTGAACGCAAGGGCCATCCTCAATCCGTTCAAACCGGAGATGCTCTAGCTTGGGGCTTGGCTTTTTGGCCTTGGTAAGCTCAATCATCTGATGCACAAACTCCGCATCCGCAAAGTCTGGTTGACGAATCATCAAGTTAAAGATCAAATCATCCTTGTTGATGCTCCCGTCTGGGTTAGGTTGGGAGTCGCGCTTCAGATCCCATACCCCCTCCAGCGGATATACCGTGTAGTCGTAGTGACCAGCAGGTAGTGGGTCCATTCTTTTCGACTGCATCTTCACGGCATAGGATACCGAATACAATGCGGTAATGCACTCCGCAAAATCCTCAGAATTAGGATTCCCCTCCCCTGCTATGGTCAAATATGGAAAAGCAGGAATGTCAATAGCCTCCGGTTTTGGCTTCGGTTGATAGAACTGTTTTTCTTTTTTGCGCCATTCGTGTTTTTGCATCATCAGGTGGTTTGTGCTGAAGATCGGGGAAAATGGGGAAATAATGCAAGTCTTGTTTTGACTAACAGCGCTACCTCTTAGGAAGTAGACTCGTTAACATGAACAAGATCCAATCATCACAATCTGCTCCTCAACAAGGGCTTCTATCTTATTTGAAAATTCCTCGGCGCGCCGCTCGGCACGTTCTACGTCGCGGTCCCCTTCATTAGGCATTAAGGCTTGGAGCTCACTTTGAAGTATTACAGCCTGTTCTGAATCGGGCTCAATAGTGGCCGAAAAAAAGCCATAACCACAAAATCCATCATCCATTGTGGCAATACACCGCATGCTACTACGGTTAATCCAGACACTATCAGCAGCTGTAATTGAGGTAGAGGAGATTATCCCATATGTATTCCCATTCTGAGCCCCCGTTAATTCATACTTCCCAAAAAGGCTATCCGAAGAGACTTGAACTCGCCCCTCAAATAAGAAGATGGGAGATTCAAATCTAAACGGTTCTCCGGAGCTATTGGAAAGGCTATCGATATGAATTCCCTCCATTTTGGCATGCAGGAATACTTCTGGACTGTGTCGTAAATACTGATCAATATGGTCCGTCACTTCCATTTGATATTCACCCTGAAAGTCATAGTAGCAGAGGTCATTATCCTTCAGTGTTCCGGTGCTCTCTAGTGTCAGGTAGTACACGCGGTCTTGCCAATTAATTTGATAGATATCAAAATTGCCTATATCAGCTAAAAGCTCATTTTCACAACTAATCAAAAGAGTTATTGCGATTACTATTTTCATACATTGGCCCATGGCACATCGGTATTGGTGATTAACGATATGCCATAAAATTGCATGTCACAGTGGTAATTCGAAAGAGCGTTGGAGAAAACGGCTGTAATTCGCCAGTAGGTGTAGCCTGAAGCCTAGTATTTGTAACTCGCCAAAGGTCAGATGCCCCTAATTTATACTTCTACGGTTTGAGGTTCACCCAATCAATTGCCTCCAGGTCTATATCCTTCCAGTCGGAGTCTTCGATTTGAATGGGGTAATATCCTTCTTCTGGTATTCCGTCAAACTTTTTGATCTCGTTTTTCAGGGTGACCCATTCGATGGTAGAAATGGCACTTAGCTTTTCGTTGATGATCTGCTCATCCTTTATTCCTGTTGGAATCGGATTAGGTTCGTAATAATTCCAGTGGCTGTAGTCTTCTGTATTGTAGTACCCTCCAGCAATTGGGATTCTTGTCCCGTTGATCCGGTATTTTTTTGGCAGCGGATACACCCGCACTCTAATGATTGGGTAGGAACCAAAGCCCTGCGTCAGATCTGTGTAGGCAGCAATTTTGTTCGACTCCGCATCGATTACGATAGCTGGAACCAAGGCACCAGAGTAGTAGATATCTCTGGTCTTCAGCAATTCCAAGACCTTAAATGCCACATAAATAGCTAGGGGGATATAAAAGAACCAGCCGATAAAACGCGCTGCCACTAGCAAGCCCAGAATAATCAGCGCCACTGACTTATACCGTGATCGGACATTGTAGAAATAATAAAAGAAACTGAATCCAGCATTGGCTTGTCTGACAGCTTTGGCACTGTGGGTTGGAATTCCGAAATGAAAATGCTTCGGATTAACGTTTATCTCGCCAGTTGTGTAGTCAACATTAATGGTGGTCTGGTCTGCTTGATCTAGCTTGCCCCGCAGATTAGGAATACGTTCATAGAGGTACTCCTCATCAATGACAAAAATCTCATCTTCATCATACTTCTCATCGCGATCAAACTCGCTTTTTGAGATGATGATCCAAGTATCACTTTCCTTGTGAAGAACATTTATTTCCGAGCCTTCCAGAACGGCTTTCGTTGCTAATATTTGCATTTCAACTGGTTTGCTTGCCGATCCTTTTCCTAGAAAGGATTACGCGGCGTTTCCGGTTAGTTGTATTACTCTACAAAAGGTAACCACGGCGAGGTACTGCAATTAGCCCCCCACCAAAGGCGTCAATTTAATGAACTCCACTTCTTTTATCGATAGCACATCGATTCTTTGCTCCAAGTCGTCTACTTGTTTGTCATTGATAATAACGAAGAACTGATTGTTCTGGAAGCCAGCCAAGGCTTGATAGGACTGCTTTTCAAAATCCACTTTACGGCGACTGCCAGACTTTTTCCGGTTCAATAGCTCCTCAATTTTGTTGGGGACTACGAGGCCAGAATACGCGACATCCATTTCACTATTATAGATCTCTACTTCTCTTTTCACCCGGCTAATAATCAGGTCCTTAACCGTTATCTCTTCTGATTCCAGCCGGAGATCGATCTCGTTGATACTTCCGCCTCCGAAAGTGCGGTCTTTGATGGTAATGGTCTTCATCTTATAACTTGATTTGTCGGGTGATGGTAAAGTCGGTTATCTTATCATCCGCATAGAGCAGGAAGGCTTTACTGATGATGATAGAGAGCGTTCTGTCGTTGTCAAAGGGCAAAAAGATCTTCGACTTTGCGCTTCTAGAACTTGGTACAATGCACAAGTACTGATCATTCGGCGACATGAGAATGTTGCCACTGCCCAGATGAATTTTGTATTGTCTGATGGTCCCCTCTACGATTAGGAATTTATCCACGATCTGGCAGCGATCAGCAATTTTGAGTTTAGGTAGAATGCGCTCCAGCACCTCCTTTCTGGTCTTGGCCGTTTCGCTCAAGTTGCCAAAGGAGTAATTGTGCCAATATTGGCGTCGTTCGCCCACATCTTCCCATTCGGGGTTATTACCAATACTCGTTACTCCAACGAAAAGGTCTACGTCTCTCATGATTTCGCTGAAGACAATCTGAGGTACATCAGCCATTTCCAATGTTTCTCTTCCATTGTAGAAACGTACTTGATCAGAAGCCACATAGGTGTAAATACCCGTTCCTCCGGTGTCATCCGTAATGGGTTCTACCCAGAACTGAGCCGCCAGATTGAACTTCGGGATAGATCGAGTAGGCGTATTATGCGAATCGAAAGCTCCCTGTAGTGTGTAACTCCAGTCCCTGGTCTTGGCTAAAGCTGTGAACTGATGCTGATAGAGAATATGCGCCGCAAAGCGGTTGCTGTAAATATTGGTGGTAATCTCAGCGTCAGTTACTACATATATTTCTCGATAGGCTTGCTTGAAGGGTTGCTTAATCTCTTCACTCAGGATGTAGTTTCGCCAAGCTGCTACCTCTGCCACCTCACTGTAGATCGGGTGCCAAAGTTTGACGATTTTGAACTGTGTCAAATCTATGGGAGCTCCTTCAACATCCATCAGGCCTTTGTCCCCTACGATAGCGGTCTGCTGTTCGTCCAACCACCAGATGAGCCGTTGCGCGTAACGTGACAGGAAAGGATGGTCCAAGTAATTCTCTCGCCAGTTGTCTACAGTCCACTCAATATTATCCAGATAGGAATTCTCCAGGCGCTTGGCATGAACACTAACGGCCGTCTTAATTTCCTTCAAGGTAGCTTTGAAAGCCTTTAGGGCTTCCTTGTGATCTTCCTTTACCTCTTTGGGTACAGACTTTTGCTGTTTCTCAGTCTTATTGTTGATCCAGTAGGTGGTCGGATTATTCATTTCGGAGATATCAATCACCCCCGTGTAGCTGTCAATCTGCCACTTGCTTTGGTTGTGCTCTAGATTAAAGGATGGCACAGACAACTCCAGCAATGCTTCTTCAGAAATACCCAGCTCTTGCGCCTTGCGAGCCAACTGCTTATCAGCGGTATTTTTGATCGACTTATTTCGGGTTTTATTGCGGATGTTTAGGAGCTGGGTTATTCCGGCCTTCGGCGACATGAGGGTGAAGGCGTACATACAAGCGTTACCATTCTTAGTGGATAAGCAACCAATCCACCTAATCTTATTATAGGAAGCTACGGCCAGCTGACCGACCAAGCCATTAACGACCTGATCATCCAGTAATCCGGCAAACCAAACCAGATAGCTTACAGCAATTTCATTGGTTTCGTACAAATAATACTGCCGGGAGTTGCCGCCTTCTTGTATACGCTTCACCTCCGCTTTTCCAAAGGCAATCAACAGCTCAAATATTTCACTCAGGTGGCGAGTAAGTTCTGTGGGACTTGATGCTCCACTAATCAGTTCCTTCGATTGCTTCAGCCATTTCTGCGTAGGCTTGGATTTTTGGCCTGATTCCCAGCAGTGCTCAATGACTGCCTTAAAAGTGTCGTCATAAGCCTCCCATTGCACATCCAGGTGCTGACCAAGTTGATCTCGCCGATCGTAGACGGAGGTCTCGTTGGCCGCAAAGTTGAGTTTCTCTAGGGCCGTGACAATCTTCTTTAGAGAAGTTTCCCAACGGAATTCGTCGAATGAACGGATCAAAGTTGTACAAGCCATGAGGTAAGCTTCATCTTTGCCAAAGCGTTCCTTGTAGTGCTCAAAACAGAAAAGAATTTCATTAGGTGGAAGACGGTAGCTGTAATACCCCTCAAGGTTAGAGCAGAGATTAAAAACGGCGAGTAGGGCATCTTGGCTCGGTGGATTCTTAGCGTTGAATACGGTACGAAAGATCTTTCTGCGCACTACCGAGTGCTGGTATTTGTTGTCTTCCTTATCAATCAATCTAGTCAAGGCAAGGATGGCAATCTCCTCCTTTATATTCGCATCATAGGTCTGGATGTCTTGCCAAACGGCATTGTCCTTGAGCTTTACGTTTCGGTTTCGGTAACTCAAGTTCAGGCTATCCTCAAATTGATTCAATAGGGTTTCAGCGACTGACAGCATTTTGATCTTGGGGGGTTCGGATTTATTCCAGCGAAAAATCTTGAACATGTTCGGCGGGGTTTAAGTCGAGGTATTGATGTAGAGCGCGAATTGCGTTTCAATCGGAGTTCATCATTCGATGAAGACCTTCTTAGACAACGTACCTTTTTCTGTTTGCAGCTTGACAACTACCATTCCCCGCAATCCATTCATGGGGATTTCATTATCAGAAACCACCCCGTTTCTTAACAAGCGGCCTCGTAAATCATAGACCTCAAAGTGTTCAATGTCCTGTTCAGAAGAGTAATACAGGACGCCATCCACGACAGGATTGGGATATAGAGAAACGGCTTCTTGTGGCTCAAGAATTTGAGTCGAAGACAGTTCGTCATTGATTATCCATTCATGCACGGTCAGGAAGATTGACTCTTCAGTCAAGTCAAAAGAGATTTTTATCCAGCCTTCAATTGCTCCCACCGCTGTTTTCCATTCATAATGAAGATATCCATTGGTGATTTGGGCTGGAAATCCTTCCACCGTTCCATTATCATACCGACCAAGACCATATCCAACCAGCGCCGGATCAAGATCAAATCCACTCGCGTCAGTACACTCCATTGAATTCCCCGCTTCATATATTTCAGCAGGTGTATAGTTCAGTCCCTGAACATGACATATTCCGATGCTGTCGGCACGTGGAAACACGGAAGCCGTTCTCCTCCCATCTGCCGCTTTTCGAATTTGGAAACTGAGGTCATCTTCTCCATCGAAGTTTAGGTCGATTAAATCCAAAGAGACGATTACACTCGCTGATTCAATATGCAGATCACTTTCGTGTAAAGTGTAACTAAATGGAACCTCGCCGGCAATAAGCTGAGCGAACAGAGAACCGGGAATAAAACTTAACAAAAGACAAAAGAGCGCGACACTGTTTTTCATGGTGGTCATTTTAGCAGTTTTCAAGAATGAGAATACTATTATACGCACAGCTTCTCACTTGAATACCTGTTTTGGAAAGAATAAAGTTTACTATTGATGCAATAGACGGTCCGGAACAGAAGCCCCTAAGGTGAGGCTAATCCGTTCCGGATTTCTATCGTGTATTTTGCTATTAGGCAGCTTTGGTTTTTTGAAAAGACTTGTACCTAAAGAAGCCTAATCCACATCCAGCTAGGATTAATCCTAACCCTAGGAGGAGCGTGGAAGTACTACCCTCATACTCTGTTAATGATGCCAGCTCTTCTTCGGGATTGGCTGCATTGATTTCTGGATTCGATGGCAAATATTTCACCCGAATGGTTGGCTCCGTTGGCAATTCTTGCAGGGTTTTCAAACCAGAGTATCTGGTGTCTCCGACCTCAAATTCATAGCCAACCTCATAGGTCTTGATAGGGATCTTAGCGATTTTGATGGTTTTTTCCTTGTACTCGCTTTTTAGAATACCCAGTGCTTCTTCTCCACCGGAGATGAGTTGCTCAAGTTGACTTCGTTTTTCTTTACCCGTATCTCCAAAGTAGTCCCGGGTGAATTGGACACCAATTACTAATAGGAATACCGGTAGAAGTAGATTTAGAATCTTGTTCATTTTTAGAGAGATTAGTTAACGCGTTTTTATTGATTGTTTCTCGTTTAATGCAATCACTATTTGTGTGCAATGAATTGAACAGAGCACGCTGATAAGCGCCATTACCACAATAGTGTTTGATATGACTGCAAGATACAACAATGTAATCAAAAAAGCAACTATTTATTTAATTGTAACTTTTTTGATTATACATAGTTTTATATGAAATCCATCCAAAACCTGTCAACTCGGCTGTGGCGCTAACGCTTTCTTCCCACCTTGTTTAGTCTCTAAATCCTACAACATATTCCTCAGGTAATCTTCACTGAAATCAATCTTCAGCTCCACCCACATCGGGAGGTGGTCGGATATTTGATGCGTACGCCAGTAGGTTTTGAAATAGCGAGTCTTGGCCGCAGGGTCCGTCTTGTCGGAATAGGTATCAGGCATCTGGGAAGCATAGTCAAGCTCATCTTCCAGACGGTAGACATGCTCAAAGAAATTGAAGATACCCGCATTGATATCCGCTACCGGAACATCCCCTTTGAAGGCAATCTGATCGTAATATTTATTCTGGCTCACATTACTAGGTAGGTCTTGAAGCTCTTCGGGAATGTGAAAGTTCTTAGTGATTTCTGCAAAGGTTTTATTGGTCTTCTTAAAAATATTGAAGTCCCCTAGCAGAATCAAGTTCCTGGCGTGTGCGAAACGGCGCTCCGTTCGTTCGGCTAAAAAATCGGAGAGCAGTTGTATCTCTCTTACGCGTTCAGGGGAGTCATTGACACCACTACCGTAAACGATATGCACAGTCGATATCATGAACTTAAACCAGCTCGTACGCAAGCCTACAATAAAAGGCGTTCGGGCTAATTGCTTTTGTGGTTCATAGGTTTTGGAACCATCTTCCGTTTCCACTTCGATGGGCGGAATAACGATCTCACCCGCCAGATCCGTAAACGTCAATTTCCGAGAGTCGTAAAGAAAACCGAGTCGTTCTTGGTTTCCTGATTTCCCCGAGGTCGTATCCGAGTAAATTATCCGCCACTGATTGCCTAAAACGCGACGAACACGGTAGAGACCATCAAGGTCTTCATTGATCTCCTGCACAGCAATGAGGTCAAAGTGATCCAGTATTTCTGCTATATAGTAGATTGCCTCCTCTGAACGTTTGCCATAGGCCTTGCCATCAAAGTCTCGAATATTCCAGGTGGCGATCAGTAAGTTTTCCGAAATCGTCTTGGCAGGAACGCTATTTGCCAGCGCTGTTTTGAGACGCAACAAGCCAGCAGCAGTACGTTGACGTTCGTCCTCATCAACCTGGCGGAGATATTGGTAATAGGGCATGATTTTGAAGTTTAGATTAAGCTAAAGCCACGGTAGTCATTGAACATTCAAGATACAACATCACAGAAAAATGTGTTTTGGCACTCTGATTACCAGCTCATTAGAGGGTGACATCAGCGCTCTAAACCATTGATGTTTGTCAGTTTAAATGCTACGTTGCGTCTGTATATTGAGGTACGCGGGAATTCGATAGACAGGGAGATGAAAGCGGATGGCAGATATCCCGCAGATGTATTCCTAACCAAGCACACCACTATGACTAGCGTACCTGTTAACGAGCACACCATTGTGCGCCAAGTGATTCAGCGGATCGGTAAGAAAATCGTACTGGGTATTCCGCTGGCGGCAGGCAAAGCCAACCATATCACTAATGCCTTCTACCAGCAAGCGGCTGCAGATCCAGGCATTGATCTTACCATTTGTACGGCCCTCACCCTCGAAAAGCCACAGGGCAGTAGCGATCTAGAGAAACGCTTCATGGGGCCCTTTGCCGAGCGCGTGTTCGGCGATTATCCAGATCTTGATTACGAACTAGCCCGAATGGCAGGCACCCTCCCAGATAATATCAAGGTGATTGAATTCTACTTCCCTCCGGGCAAGTACCTGGGCAATCGTGATGCGCAGCAAAACTATGTATCATCGAACTACACCCACGTTGTACGAGACATGCTAGACCGCGATGTGAACGTTATTGCGCAGTTGGTCGCTAAACGAGAGGTAGACGGCGAAGAGGTTTACTCCTTAAGTTGCAACCCTGATGTAACAATGGATATGGTGGCTCAATTGAAGAAGGAAGGGGCAAACTTCGCGACTATAGCACAGGTTAATCAGAACCTTCCCTTCATGTTTGGAGATGCCGTGGTAGATAATGACTTCTTCGATTATGTGCTTGATGATCACACCAAGTATCATCGAATTTTTGGTCCTCCGAAAATGAGCGTTTCCGAAGCCGACTTTATGATTGGTCTCTATTCCAGTGCCTTAGTCAAAGATGATGGCGAACTGCAGATTGGTATTGGGGCCTTGGGTGATAGTACCGTGTATAATCTACTACTACGGCAACAGTACAATGGAGTTTACAAAGAAATTCTGGAGGACATTCAACTGCAAGAAAAGTTTGGGGAGATCATCGATCGAATTGGTGATACTAAACCTTTTGAGACTGGACTCTTTGGTGCTTCCGAAATGTTGGTAGACGGATTCATGCATCTCTACCAGGCAGGCATTGTAAAAAAGAAGGTCTATGACCATATTGGTTTGCAGAAGCTCCTCAATAGAGGATTGATAAAAGAAGAATTTGAAGAGGACATCCTAGAGGTCTTGTTCGAAAACAAGGTCATCCACGGCCGAATCTCAGCAGCTGATTTCTACTTCCTACAGCAATGGGGAATCTTTAGACCAGATTTAAGCTTCAGTAATCGGAAGATTTATACCCCTTCTGGCCTTGAGATTACGCCTGACGTACGGCAACTAGAATCGCTGGCTGAAATGCAAAGGCACTGCTTAGGTACCGCTTTGAAGAATGGCCAGGTTATGCAGGGTGGTTTCTTCCTCGGACCTCAGTTTTTCTACCAGTGGCTGAAGGATTTGCCGGATGAGGAAAAGCGCCTCATCAACATGAAGAGCGTACAGAAAATCAACCAGCTCTACGGACACGAGACACTAGACCGACTGCACCGTAAAAACGCACGCTTTATCAACAGCTGTATGATGCAAACCCTGCTCGGAGCAGCAGTAAGTGATGGCCTGGAAAATGGCCAGGTGGTAAGTGGCGTTGGTGGCCAGTACAACTTTGTGGCCATGGCACAGGAATTGCCCGATGGCCACTCCATCCTCAATATGCGAAGTACGCGGACCTCAAAAGGAAGGGTTATCTCTAACATCCTACCTTCCTACGGGCACATAACGATTCCTCGGCACCTCCGAGATATTGTTATCACGGAATACGGTATTGCTTTTATCCGTGGTTGTACGGATCAGGAAATCATTCAGCGCTTGCTGAATATCACGGATTCTCGCTTCCAGACAGAATTGATGAATTGGGCCAAACAGGCTGGCAAACTTGCGATGGACTACGAAATCCCCGTGGTTTTCCGAAATAATTATCCTGCGGCCTATCAGGCTATCATTCGCCGATACAAAGAGCGAGGTTTCTTCGACGCCTTCCCATTTGGCACTGATCTTTCTGAAGATGAGATCGTAATTGGCAAAGCCCTAAAAGGCCTCAAGAGTGAGTTACATTCTAAATGGAAGCTGGTAAAGACACTTTTCAGTGGCCTGTTCATGACGCCAGTCGGAAAGCAAGGACTGCTGTTGAAGCGGATGGACCTACACCAACCCAAAGGGATCAAAGAGTGGATCTACCAGAAGTTGTTGCTGGCGAAGTTGAATGCTGACTCAACCTCCTAATGCTAGCCACCTCCCCGGCGGCGTAGCTCAGCTCGGCGCATGGGCATGGTATTGATCAACTCATAGAGTTCATCAACCGTCACTACTCGATGGCGGCGTAGTTTTATGCCGCCATCTAAACCTAATAACAAGACTTCAAAGGAGCTGTCTTGCGATTTGTAGCTTTCGTACAACTGGTCACCGCTTATCCAATTGGGGAGCTGCTGGGTACCGCGAGTATATCTTTGGGGCAAGGCCTGAAAGACGACAATACGAAGATCCTGAAGTCCTTCTTCCTCGTCTTGGAATACCTGTACTTGTTCTTGGAAAAGTGGATTACTTGAGTCCTCTGCTAAGATCAGGACCAGGCGATTCTGCCATCGGTAGCCCGCCAGGTCCTGAGCTTGCAATGATAGGGGGGCCATAAGAATTATGCTGATTGCTAATTGTACCTTGTACAGTATCATGCAGCTACAACCCCAAAACGGCCACTCTGTTCGGTGGTAGTACTAGTTTACCACAAAATCATTGAGTTGGATACGCATGAGGATCGGATTATTCAGCCACTGCAGCCCAATCCGCTCGAAACGTCCCACCAGTGCTAAGGGGAAATAAGGATCATCTTGCCCCATACCCTGCTCTGCTTCTTCATCTGGGCAAAGCAGTAAATCTTGCGGAAGTAAAACTGTGGCAAAACCCTGTGTGCCTATACCAAGGTCCGCACCAGGAGGTACATCTTCCTCTCGATAAAAGAAAAGGGCTTGACCAAAAAATACTAGGCCGCTATTGTCGGTCGATTCGAAAGTCACCGACAGGGTACCAATCCCTTGTGGGCTGACTCCGGTACCAAAAATCTCAAAGCGAGTGAGCGTAGGCATAAAGTACCAGCCGGAATCTTCCCAGGTTTTAGCTGGCCCAACTTGGGGCTGATACATATCATCAAAGTGCTGCGCCTGCACACTCGTATCAAGGATTAATAAAAGACAGAAGAAAAGAAATATGCGTAACATCTTATTCAGATTGGAAAGTCAATAATGAGGTTAAATCAAGTCCGTTCTGTTGACGACTGATAACAGTAAGCATCAATTGGCCACAACTACCTTTTGGAGCTGATATACGGCACTATCATCGGATAGCTTAAACACGTACAATCCGCTTGGCAGACCGCTTGTTTCCGCCTGGAAAGTCGGACTGCCTACTTGCTTGTGTAAGACCAGTTGGCCATAGAGGTTGTACACCTCGAGGTTTAAGGGAAAATCTTGTGCCTGCAACTCACAGCTGATCGTCGCACCACTGAAGTAAGGGTTGGGAATCGTACAGCGATTTTGTACGATCTCAGTAGTACTATTGGGCTCTGTAGAGCGCCAGAAATAGGTGGTTCGTCTGGTGTAGGTCTGATTTTCCCAGTTGCCTGCATCGCCATTCCAGCTTTGCATACCAGTTTGCTGTACTGGCAGTCGCATACTATTGAACATAGATCTAGACCGTAGGAAATTATCATACTGCATCTCACTGCCATTCCAGTTTTGGAGCAAGGCCTGAGTTTCCCCAGGAGAATAAGTAAACTGCCCACGCAAGTTGGCTTGCCATTCCCCGTTCCAATTGGCTAAGCTGTAATTGCTTTCGGCATTAGCTAAGTCAATTGCAAATTGCTCTTGCAGATCATTTTCCCATTCACCCGTATTAGGATTCCACTGCTCTACTACCGAACTTGACCATAAGCCGTTCGGGCCCGCCCCGTAGCTTTTTCGGGCATCATTAACCCAATCCTGCTCCATAGAAGACCAAATCTGGCTTACAGTCTGAGAAGGCTGCAAGGCACCCATACCCCAAGTCCACGTTCTTCTGCGGCTATTTTTCCAGACACCACCGGAGAAGCGCTCGAGAAGTTGTTCGGAAATTCTCTCCTCACCATCGTAGCTGGTCGTCTTACGACTTAGGTTTTCCCAGCTGCCCATATCAGCATTCCAGCTTTGTAGGAGCTTTCCAGTTTCCATGCCTCCCATGGTGTACTGATAGACCCATCGTCTACGGTTTTGGAGGGTGCCATCTACTGGTCTTTTCCTTAGGAAAATGGCAAGACGACCGTCTTCATAAGTACTCTCTTCTTGCTTCAATGCTCGCCAAGCCTCAGTACCTTGATCCCACTCTTCTAGCAAGAACATGGTCTTATTACCATCCTCATCGTATTCGAAGGTTTGCCGTTGGTTTGGGACTAGTTCGGTTTCCGTCAGGTAACGATAGATGATACTAGTCAGTGGTCGATTATCATCATCAAAGGCTGTATTCACCAGTCGAAAGAAAGGCTCAAAATCAGTAGTGCCAGCGATTCCGCGTTCAATTTCGATGGAGTCTCGTACAAAACCGGCGTCAATTTGCGCATAGCTATTTGGGAGATATCCTACTGCCAATAACAATAGGTAGAGTAGAAGTTTCCTCATGTTGTGTTAGATATTTAGATGCTGAAAAAGGGGAGGGGGGCAGGCAGTACGCATAATGGTACAGCGCCCCGATTCATCAAATCTAACTCGCCTTAAAGGATTACCTATAACTGAAATCCGAATTAAGAAAACTCTATGAATTCATGGATAATACCTTTAGCCCCATTTATAAGACTTTAGACATATACACCACTCCTTCATGAGGGTTATCATAATAGGCTTCGGTCTCTTGGAACCCCAGCTTTTCGTATAGCCTAACAGCCGGAACGAGTTCTTCCAAGGTATCCAACCACATCTCTTCGTAGCCGAGCGCTTTGGCTTCTTCTAGTATTGCCACAGCAAGTTTTTGCCCATACTTCTTCACCCGATGGGAAGGCTTTACGTACAAGCGTTTCATCTCACATTTCTTTCCCGCGAGTTTCTTGACCGCTACACAGCCTACAAACTCCTGGTCATCTAGATCCCGTAATAGTAAGAGCGAACCACTTGGTGCTTCGTAGCCCTTCGGTAAATCGCGTAGTTCGGTTTCAAAACTTTGGAAGGTAAGGTCTTTGCCAAGTTCCTTTTGATAAGTCTGAAAGAGCATACGAACAACATCTATCTCTTGCTCGGTCTTTGCCTGGATAATCGTGAAATTCGCTGGTGCCTTACTTGTGTTGCTCATCGTTATCCATTATCATTTTGTCAAGAATGGCCTCTACATGAATTAAGGTAGTGTCAAAAACGTTCAGTCCTTCAAAATCTGACTGTTGAAGGATCAGCGGTAATTCCGTCCCGCCCAAGATGAGACCTTCAATCTGGTGCGTCTCCTGCATACCCATCACAATATCTTTTAGCCTACGCTTCGTTTCAGGTACAATTTGATTAAACACCAATTCGCCCATGTATTTCTCATGCACAAAATCCTGATCCGCTTCATTCGGCACCACGATCTCTATTCCATTGCGCTGTCCTACTGCTTGGTAAAAGCCCTTGGTCATCGTTGATTTAGTGCCTAGTAAAGCCACTTTCGACAGACCTTCATCAGCTACTTTTTGGCAGGCTGCTTCCACAATACTAATCATCTTCGGCCCTACACCTGCAGCTACCTGATCAAAAACTAAATGAGGTGTATTGGAAGCCAAGGCCACGTAGTCAACACCAGCAGCTTCTAACACTTGAATTCGTTCTTGTAAGAAGGTTACTAACTCGTCAAGTTTGTCCTGAAAGACCAAATCTAGCATTGCTGTCATATCAATACTGTGCAGTACCAGCTCGGGGTAATGCCTACTGTTCAGGCGTTCGCGAAAACGCTTAATGATCAACCGATAATATTCAATGGTGGATTCTGGCCCGATACCGGCCACTATTCCGATGCTGTTCATCATTGGATACATTTGTCAGGCATGATAACATGAAGGACAAATGTATTGATAACAGTTCAGTAGGCCCAACTTGTCGGCAGGGTAGTCCTACTTTAGCTTTTCCTTTATGGAGTCTTGTTCAGCAGGCGTCAGATCCAACCACTCCAACGCCATATCAAGATGTACAAAAGGAATGATAGACATTCGACGCTCGGTACCAAGATTGGAGTAACTAATGACCTTCTGGAATAGATCATTGTTGCTCATTCCCGTATACAGAGCAGACTTTATCTTTTTGATTCGAGGAAGGTGTTTATCAAAAGAAGCGAATAGAGCGGCTATTTCCTCAATTGGAAGATTCGCAAAAGTGATGCCGCTTAGATCGGACAAAACTAGCAGTACATCAATCGGTCCCTCTAAGCGACTGAGGAAATCCTCGTCATTGTCAAGGATGTGATCGACCTCTACCTGGCCAGTATACTTTTCAACCACAAGCGCACCGCCTCTGTAATACCAACACTGATATTGCATATGCATCAAATTTTACGGGCGACATCTAACTATGTAGCGTTGCTAGTGTCTTTGCACGGTATCTTGTCGTCGAGGATAGCCTAATTTAACAAAAGTTATTGTTTTTCACCTAATTGTGAATTGTAAAACCACTAATTCATTACCTATTGGAAACCAGAAATTGGACTTTACCACCCCTAATATTCAATTTCAAGCCTACAGTCGTCCGCTACTTTGCAAGTATTCTACTTCCAAGGAAAGCATTTCAAAATGCTCCGATTTCTTTGTAGTTTTAATTGAGTCACGCTCCTAGATATTTGGCAGTGCTATACTGGTCAAATAAATCATGCCGATACTGTTATGAAACGCTCCAACATTTACCAAAACTCAGGGCTTTTCCCGGCCCTCCGATATGCGTTAACCATTTGCTGGTTATTGAATCTAAATCTGGCATCTGCCCAAGAGAACTTAGTTCCAAATCACAGTTTTGAAGACCTTACAAATTGTGATCTAATGTTTGGAGACATCCCAAAAGCGGAGCCGTGGTTGATCGTGCCCGAGCCAGAAAACTCTCCAGATCTCTTTCATTATTGTTCCACCAGTGGTCTTTACCGCCCACCAGCGGGTTGCTTTAACATTGACCCAAAAGATGGTGAAGGAATGATCGCTATGGCACAAGGGATTCCTTCGGAGGAACGAGTGTATATACGTTTAACAGATACCCTCCCCTGGCAAAAGGATATTTACGTAGCCTTTTCTACAATTCCAGAAGCCAGTTGTAGCGACTTCCCTACCCTACTGTGTTACTCCAACACACAGTGTCTGTATTTTTCAAATTTTGCCTTTCAGAGTCTACAAGTCGCGATCCAGCCAGATACTATCATAACCAATACCCAAGAGTGGACAACCATGCGTACCTGCTATCGAGCGGACGGCACTGAGGACCTTGTTATCATTGGCAGTTATCGTTCACCTACGGAGATCCGCTTAGCCTGCGATACAATTGACCCGCTCAACTTTTCTTACAGCTTCGTAGACGAAGTCATTGTCGCTCCGTTCGAGGTAGTACCGGATACGATTGTTATCTGTGGTGACGAGAGTGTGGAAGTGGACGCTACTTTCTATGACCTACCAATCAGCTGGAGTGATGGTCTGCAAGGAGCCATTCGCGACATCAACCGTGGTGGCCGACTCATCGCCTTTGGGGATACGGGGCGCTGCCGGTTGAGGGATACAGTCGTAGTCATAGAAATCCCTGAAGAGGAAGAGCGCATTCAATTAGCGATCTGTGATGGAGAAGAGCTACTGCTTGAGGCTCCCGTCTCAGCAATCTGGCCCAACGGAGACACTAGTAGAACTTATGTGGTAACAGAAGCTGGCAACTACCGCGCTACACTTCTTACTGATTGTGACGATCGCTTGCGGTACTACAATTATGACGTAGAAGACAAGGATTGCGACATTGCTTATTACGTCCCTACGGCGTTCAGCCCAAACCGAGATGGCATTAATGACCAACTGGAGTTCTTCTTCGAATCCGAGTTTAATTTCAGCGGACAGCTTAATGTATTTGATCGCTGGGGCAACCTCCTGTTTCAGCAACAGGTAGATCAAAACAACTCCCCAATGCGTTGGGATGGCACATTTAGGGGCAAACCACTGGGTGCCGGCGTCTATGTGTGGTCTTACGAATACGTAAGCGGCAAAGACGGCGGCACCAGGGTTATCTATGGCGATGTGGCTTTGTTACCGTAGGGAGGCATAGGCGGTATTGAACCACCCAAGACACCTAAGGGCACCTTAGTTTTTTTCGAACCATATCAGGCAGATAAGGCAATAGATTCTTATCTACTAACTAATCCCCCCAACTAAACAAACCATCTAACCTGTTCTTGAGCGTCCCCCGACGCAAGGAAATCATCTAACCAAAACTACTCCTTCCCTTCCTCCTCCTGGAAGCGAGCAATATGCTTGTCTGGATCGAAGGTGAAGTCCCAGTTATCGGCGTACTGTTGTATTGGGCCTAAGCCTACCTCCGCACGGACTTTATCGATGTTATGCGGGTCTTTGATTTCGGCGAAGTAGTGCTCCCCGGTATCCGGATCACGTCGAACCTGGCTACCGTAAATTTGTGGGCGTTCGTTACGCATCTCTATACGATCAATAAGCAGGGCCAGTGAAGACCAGCGCATTTCACCGGCATCCGCTGCCTCACGAAGCACTGGCAAATATTTTTCTTGTACTTCTAAGTCAGCGTGTTGAATCACCATAAAGGCGGTTGAAGCTTCATCCCCTACCACAGATTTTCCGGGGTAACCCATTTTATCGATGAGTTGGGTGATATAGACCGTATTCACCGAGTCACTATAGTTCTGGAGAGTCCACAGGCTATCCATCTGGGGAGACTCCCAGCCGTACTTTTCAGACACCTCCCGCATGTGCCGGCGTTGTGCCTGATCCGTTTCGCCCACTTCAGCTAGCTTCTCGGCTAGCTCCGCATCATAGTTGGGGAAGGCAGCCATAAACCGTTCCTCGATGAGGTCGGCAAAGGCAGTACCATCCAGGTAGCGAAACTCGTCGTAATCTCTGAAGACTTCCGTCGAGCCATCTGGGCTTAATTCAAAAGCATGATCCAAGTATTGGTCACGCAGTTTCGTTTGTTTAGCCGAATGGGCACAAGCCGCGGCACGTAAGGTCGAGAGAAAGCTTGTCTGCTTGATTTTAAATGCTGTTCGGTAGTATTCCAAACATTCGTCGTAGGATTCACCTTTTAGCGCAGCTTCACCCGCCTGTACAGCTTCGATATAAGCGGGATCGTTGGTAGAATAACTTTGTGCGATAAGTGATGAAAATAAGGTCAATGACAGAAAAAGTGTGAGAAATGAACGCATGTCGAGAGCAAATTTTATGTGATAAATCAGGAGTGCCAGAAAAGGTAAAACTGGCTTAGTAAATATAATCGTTTCCCCGGTGGTGTGCCTGGGGATGATGTCAGTAGTTGTTGTGTTGAATCGGAAATATGTTATAGTTACATGGTTTGAATTGAACCACCTAAGGCACCTAAGTACACCTGAGGAAAACTAGATAGGAAACCATATAAGACATAGAAGAACATATTAGCCCAATGCTTCTTCAAATCCACTCATTTGACTCACAGAACTAAATTCACCAATACAACTAATCCAACTACCTACCCTATTCCTCCGCCAAATAAGCAGCGTAGCGAAAGCCAGCCATCTCTGGTACACCATAACAAGGGTAATTCAGCAGCTCACAGGCTGAGTCTCCATAGAAGAAGTTAAAGATGGTATTGTAATCGGAGTTTTCCGGTCCTTGCTGAGTCAGGAGTCGTTCCATCATCTGAAGCTCTTCGGGGTCGAAGGTGAGGTCTTTGTAGGATTTGACGTGTCGCTGCACGAATATTTCCTGATCTAGGTGTTGCTGTAGGGTTTCTGGTTTTCCCAGATGGAGCCAATGAATCGTGCGATAGAGATATTCCAATACGCGTTCGCGAACTAGAGTAGCATCGTAATTTTCACTGGTAAAGAATACAGGAAGGCAGAAATGTCTTTTGGCCATTCCGGCTTGGTCAAACTTGCTTGTATAATCGGTGGTGTACTTGTTAGACCAGGCACCACCAATATCATCCACTAAATTCAATGCAACGGTGTAGACGTCATTAGTCAAGGCTGCCCAATTGGCATTTACGTATTCTACTGTTGTTTGTATAAGTGTCTCCGCGTCCACAGCACGCAATTCCTTTATTTTCTCAAGTACCAGATCCTTGCCCATTGGATTGAAGGAGGCGATGGGTAGAACCACATCTTCGCGATCGGGCCCGATAAGCACATCGAGATAAGTATCGAACCGTTGCCGGTCGCGGGGAAGCTGATAGAAGCTCTCCATTCGTTCTAGCAAAGGGAGATGTTTAAAGGGCATGGCTGTTGCATATTGGTTTCAGCATCAAAAGGTCAAAAAGGAGTTAGAAGTTCCGGCGTTTTAATGCCCATGAGGCTACTAAGAACCGGCTTGTGATAAATCTAGCCAGTTCGGGATCGCCTCATGTCCGTTCTCCTGCACTCGTTTCAGCATGTTTTCCAGTACAGCTGGATCGTATTCCATCCAGTCTATTTGTTTAGTGATCCGTAGGCTATCATCAAAGTGTAGCCAGATGGTAAAATCCATACCCCATTCTACGTCGATAAGGTGCCCGCTATAGTAAAACGGATTAACACGCCCTCGCGCTACAGCTACACTATCATTTGCTACCAGAGACTCCACCGCCAGATGTTCCTGATCTGGCGATAGCTTTTGAAATTGATCACCTTCGCTATCCCATTGGTAGAAGCGTTTCAACTGCCAAAGACTATCTAGATGAAGTTGCAGAATGACATCGTGGAACTGCATGTCTTCGCGGTAAAAGGAACAGAACTTTTCCCAATCGGAACGTTCGGCGTAGGTATCGAAGAATGCTTGCGCTTGCTGTTGCACAAGCTGCGCGCGATCAGGATTTTGCTCACTAGGCTCCGGACTACAATTAGTAAGCATTACTATAAAAAATAGGAAAGAAGGTAGATACCACATTAGTGCCAGGACTATTTCTTCAAACCTACAAAAACTTGATGATGGCTGCAATCAAGCTGGCTGGCTGGCTGGTAAAATCACCGATAAACCTTAACTACTTAAGCTGCATCGTCATCAGCGTCTTTCTCTACCGGTATATACCCGCTGGCAATAACCGCAAGACCAATAATAGATAGTGGAATATAATCCCATGGAGATAGGCCGCGAAAAAATTGCCACCCGGCAAAAAACAGGCAAGCAATACCAAGACCTAGGGTAAGTAAGGAGGCGTTTCGTTTCTTCATTCTACTAATTTAAGCAAATAACTAGATCGCAAGATGAACTTATCAGCTTGACTCCTCTTTGATTACTGGAACAATTCGTCGCCCCTCTTCTAAAAACCATTGATAACCAGAATCATGAGCCTCCTATACTATCTAAAATTCTTGATGGCCGCTTTCTATGCTTATGCAGGAATCAACCATTTTCGTCAGCCAAAATTTTACTACCAGCTAACTCCCCCCTTTCTCAAGCAATGGGAAAAACGGATCAACGTCATTGTTGGTGTAGCTGAAATTTTAGGAGCCATAGGCCTATTGATTCCAAGTACACAGTCGGCGGCAGCATGGGGCATTATCGCACTACTCATTGCGATATTCCCAGCCAACATTTACCACTTCACCTCTAAAGGAGCAGGGATGAAGATTCCCATGTGGCTTTTGGCGCTACGGCTCCCCCTACAGCTCGTGCTCATTGCTTGGGCCTACGCCTATACTTAGAGCAGTAGGGAATACTCTGAGCGATGTAATAAAAAGAAGAAACCCCACCCATTCCGACAAGGGAATGTGGTGGGGTTTGCTATGCTTAAAGCCAAATGGCTTAGCTTTAGTGGTCAGTTACATAAATCCTTGATACCCAAGTCTTGGTTTTTTTGCCACAAACGTCGTTGCCAAAACTCTTATTTAGCTTAGGCTAAACGCGAATTTTGTCGCCTAGTTTGAGACAAAACCCCCAGCGACTTAGTATCAGAGACTTATGAACCTGACCACTAGTTCAAATCAAAGCGATCAGCGTTCATCACTTTCACCCAAGCTTTCACGAAGTCATTCACAAACTTCTGCTGGTTGTCGTCCTGCGCATATACTTCTGCATAAGAACGTAGGATAGAGTTAGAACCGAATACTAGATCTACTCGACTAGCCGTCCACATGAACTCACCAGTAGCGCGGTCGCGAATTTCGTACACATTGTTACCCGCAGGCTTCCACTCGTAACCCATATCGGTCAAGTTAACGAAGAAGTCGTTGGTCAATGCACCTTCGCGATCGGTGAATACACCGTGCTTAGTATCACCAAAGTTGGTACCCATTACGCGCATACCACCTACAAGAACCGTCATTTCTGGCGCAGTTAGTCCCATTAGTTGGGTGCGGTCCAGCATAAGTTCTTCGGCACTTACTACGTAGTCTTGCTTCAACCAGTTGCGGTAGCCGTCAGCTACAGGCTCTAGTGGTGCGAAAGAATCCGCATCAGTCATGTCGTCAGTAGCGTCACCACGACCAGCAGCAAATGGTACTTCTACCTCATGGCCAGCAGCTTTAGCAGCTTGCTCAACACCAAGGTTACCAGCTAGTACAATAACGTCAGCAACACTGATGCCAAATTCTGCAGCGATAGGCTCTAGTACTCCTAGTACACGGGCCAAGCGGCTAGGCTCATTGCCTTTCCAGTCTTTTTGTGGAGCCAAGCGGATGCGTGCACCATTAGCACCACCACGGCGATCAGAACCACGGTAAGTACGAGCACTATCCCATGCTGTAGATACCATATCAGCGATAGATAAACCAGCAGCAGCGATTTTCGCTTTCACTGCAGCTACATCATAATCTGCCTTACCTGCTGGTACAGGGTCTTGCCAGATTAGATCTTCCGCTGGTACGTCTGGGCCAAGGTAACGAGACTTTGGTCCCATATCGCGGTGTGTCAACTTGAACCACGCACGAGCAAAGGTATCATCGAAGTACGCCTGGTCTTCGCGGAATCGCTCGATAATCTTGCGGTAGCTTGGATCTAGCTTCATAGCCATATCGGCATCCGTCATGATTGGCATAGTACGCGTAGTACCTGCAGCTACATCAACTGGCATATCCGCTTCGGCAATATCTTTTGGTGTCCACTGCCAAGCACCAGCTGGGCTCTTTGTCAGCTCCCACTCGTGGTCAAGTAGCATGGTCATATAACCGCCATCCCACTGAGTAGGGTGTGTAGTCCAAGCTCCTTCGATACCACTGGTAACAGCGTCGATACCTTTACCTGTTCTGGTTGGGTTCAGCCAACCAAAGCCTTGTGCCTCGATAGCAGCACCTTCTGGCTCTGGTCCAAGAATGCTAGCATCACCATTACCGTGTGCCTTACCTACGGTGTGTCCCCCAGCAGCCAAAGCAGCAGTTTCTTCGTCATTCATAGCCATACGAGCAAAAGTCTCACGCACTTGCTCAGCAGTCTTTAGCGGATCAGGCTTACCGTTTACACCCTCAGGGTTTACGTAGATCAATCCCATCTGCACAGCTGCCAATGGATTCTCCATGGTGTTTGGCTTCTCTACGTCCTCATAACGCTCATCACTAGGAGCCAACCACTCCTTCTCCGCACCCCAGTAAATATCATTCTCTGGGTGCCAGATATCTTCACGGCCAAAGCTGAAGCCGAAAGTCTTCAGTCCCATGCTTTCGTAGGCCATATTACCAGCCAGGATCATCAAATCTGCCCAGCTTACCTTGTTGCCATACTTCTTCTTGATGGGCCAAAGCAAGCGACGTGCCTTGTCCAGGTTACCATTGTCTGGCCAAGAGTTTAGCGGAGCAAAACGCAAGTTACCTGTACCAGCACCACCACGACCATCAGATACGCGATAGGTACCCGCAGCGTGCCAAGCCATACGGATCATTAGACCACCATAATGGCCCCAGTCCGCTGGCCACCAATCCTGGCTGTCCGTCATGAGGTCTTTCAAATCTTGCTTTAGTGCTTCCACGTCTAGTTTCTGCACTTCCTCCCGGTAGTCAAAATCTTCATCCAGTGGATTCGTCTTAGAATCGTGCTGATGAAGAATATCGAGATTCAAATTTTTAGGCCACCAGCTGGTAACAGTAGCCTTTGTCATGGTGTTGCCCCCATGCATGAAGGGACACTTACCTTGACCATTGTTTGATGAGCTCATAAAGCTATGGTTTTATTTATTGTTTAAATTTTCCGGTTATATGGAGTTGGATATTGTCAATTGAGAAGTTGTCAATCCCTTTCTTGGAGAAGTAGTTTGTGATAAGCTGATCTAACTCCTTGTCCTTATAATCCTCAATGCGATCAGACTCTGCGCAGTAGAGGTGGTGATGATTATCAAGCAAGGGATCGTAGCGCATCACGCCACTTTCGGTCTTGACTTTTTTCAAGAGATCTTTCTCAACAAAAGATTCCAGGACTTTGTAGACTGTCCCGACAGCAATGTTTGGATGCTTCTCTTTGATGTATTCGATCACATTTTCGGCAGTAGGATGGTTCTCCATTCCTACGATAGCCTCAAGGATCGCCATTCTTTGAGGTGTTACCCGTAAACCCTTCTCTGAGAGTTTGTTCGCTATTTCCGTTCTCTTCATAATTTCCTAAATAAGAATGATTATCATCTAGGATTCGTGCAAAAGTAAGAATTATTCTCAAATGAGCAAACGGAAGAAAGAGAAAATTAGTTGAAATTCTATACTGGCTGGATATCGATTCCCTTTTCGTTAGAATTCCAAAACATTGGCTGTTGAGCGGGGCGATAAGGAGTGGTTTTATCGCGGGTATAAGCCGTCTCCTAACTATGGGAAGATAGTATGCAAGTGTAACAATGCTGTAGATAAAAGGTTCTGGAATTTATCGGTGAATTAAATCACCAAAAAGCCCCCCTTCAGACTCCAATGGGACCTACAGATATCTGTAGAAGTGCTATGTCCATACCAGCGTGTGTAGGAGGTCACCACTTTCTGCATCGATGACTGCGACCAGCATTCCCCCCGTAAATCCGGGAGGTAATATGCCCCGAACAATCCAATATCCATGAATCAGGTGAACATCATAGTTTCTGCCTTCCGCGTCTTCCTTACCATACTCTTTTATCAGGGCTGGCATGCCTAGTTGGAGTGCGTCCTTCTTCGTCCGAACTCGTCGATCCCTTCGCTTAACTTGTCTGCCATCGATAGTCTGGTATAGCGAATCGCCTAATTGATACTGTAGTAATGCCCGGCTGTCGTCCTTGCTAGTATCCCAACCTGTTGTGATCGGTTTAGGTGAACAGGCCATCATAAAAAAGAAGAGTAACGTTATGAAGCTATAGCCTTTCATTTCTTCGTTATTGACTTAAATGTGTTACTACATCCTCCCCTCTCGCTTCAAGCTCGTAGTCTTGGTCAAAGTTATTCATTGAGCAAGCAGTAGGCCTAATGGCCCGTTCTTTTCACCAGAGATAACATTACTCCACTTAGAATAAGCAAACCACCGACAATCCTATTTTGCAGGTGAACTTTCTCTTGGTTCTCCAAATACGATTTCAGCTTTTCAGCGAAGGTGGCATAAGTGAATAAGGTAAGTCCATCGATGGTCAAGAAGGTTACCGCGAGAATAGCTATTTGTGGAATGATAGCATGCGCCTGGTTCAGAAACAAAGGAAAGAGGGCCGCAAAAAACACAATCGCTTTGGGATTTGATGCTGACATGAGGAAGCCTTCCAGGAATAGCTTCGAAAAGTCTCGATCTTCCTTTACTTCTGTGGATAATGCTATTTCTGGCTTAGTGATGATTTTCGTAATTCCCATGTACACCAGATAGGCCACTCCGCACCATTTAATGACCTGAAATAGCTCTCCGGAGTGAACGACGATCGTCGCTAGCCCGATCGTCGCAAGAATGATCTGACAGAGATTGGCGGTTAGATCCCCAGCTATCGTTCCGATGGTTTTCCCTCTGCCGTATTTCATGCTATTGGCGGAAGCCAGTAAAACGCTTGGCCCGGGGGTTATTGCCAAGATTATGACGGTTCCTACAAAGGATAGCCAGATAGTTAGTTCCATGAGTTCTTGTCTTTTCAATTAAGTTCTAGTCACTTATTTCCTTTTCAAAATTAGCTACATCAACTTCAGCATTGCAACACTTTGGAGTCAGGGTCTTCTACATTCCAAAAACATACTTCCTTAAAAAGTCTATTCTAAGCAGATACCGATAGACGATAATGAATACTAGCTCGAGAAGGATCGTTGCAGCGTAGAAAAGTGCTAGGTCATCTGTACCAATTACGGACTTGCAAATAAGAATCGGGATGAGGTGCCATAAATAGATACCTAAAGAGTTTAGTCCAATCCATTCGATACTTCGCCATTCTAGTATGAGATGGTGAGCAGAAGCTTTAAGACAAACCGATATTAGAGATGCATTAAGCACAAAGAAAATGCTAGCCGACAACAGCTCATTTGGGTTGTAGAATAAATAGATAACGCCCCCAAAACCAACCACAGGAATAATGTACTCCCAGAACTGAGGTCTTTTTAAGTCTAGACTCCGATAAACAAGGCCCAGAACAAAAAAGAAGTAATAGCTTGGTCTAAACGTATGAAGTATCAAGTCCGTGATCGGATTTTGATTATCCATTGGGTTTGCACTCAAAAGCAATGTCCCTACTGATATCAGTAACGCAACAAATAACAAGTGCTTACCACTAACATTGATCTTCTTAAATAACCAGGTTAATACAACCCAACTCAGAAACCCCGGAATAAACCAAAGGTGGTAAAATGGATATGCAAAAGCCTTGACCAGTCCAATTATGATATTCGAATCATCACCTTGGGGGCCAGTTATGAGGTAGTAGCCGACAACAGCTATAGTCCACGGCAGGATTATTCGAAGTGCATATTTCTTTATCAGTCCAATCAAACTGACATTAGCAACACTATCTACGTTAAACAGGAACCCACTTATTCCAATGAATAGCGGCATGTGAAAACTGTAGATAATAGTTCTCCAGATAGACTCATCCACACTTCCCTGAAGGACATGCCCGAGAATTACGGAAATAATCAGCCCCCCCTTTAAAAGATCTATATTTCTTAACCTCATCTTTGATTTGGCCAATTGACTCATACTAAACCATGGCTTATTAAGCCCTCCGTCTAAAGAACAGAAACGAAGACATAAACAGCACTAATATTTTGGCTTTAGGTTTTCTCATCAACTCGAGTCAGCGCAGCTTTAGCTATCAACTATTTCCCACTCAGCAACAATTCCATTAACTCCATCGCTGATACTTCGCCTTTACGCTTCAGAAGGTCACGAGGTGTGTTATCACCAACTTCATAGGTGAGCGATTCTGCCCCAAATTCACTGAAGAAATATCGAGAAGAGTTGATGGTAATGCTATCTACGTCGTTGGGGCGAATGTTAGGCTCCAACCCCAATTCAGTGGCCATATTGGTAATCATCTGGGGTACCAGGCCAGGCCAGTTCCCTTCCAATTCGGGATTGATGGTATAATAGATATCTTCCCAGGTTGAGTGGAAGTCGACGCCGAAATAAAGCGTGCCACCAGAAGTCGTTACTTTCTCTGTCAGGAAGGCCTGAACAACCTGTACTTCCGGCTGATTAACGCGCTCCCAGTCACGGTTCAGATCAATCCCTCCAGCATTGTGACGCCAATGGCCGTTGTCTACCCCATCCGGATTGGCCATAGGCACAACGTAGGTATTGAACGACTGCCGGAAGCGCTCCGCCAATGGATCATCAGAAGCAATGGCTTCAACAAATGCTTGCATAGCCAAGTAGCCGGTTACTTCAGGTGGGTGTTGGCGCGATAGCACAAAGATCATCTGTTGATCATCGCTCTCGCCTATTTTCATGAGGCGGATAGGGCGGCCTTCGCGGCTTTCCCCAATGACGCTTTGCGTGATGTATGGTTGTTCAGTCAGCCCTGCGATCCAGTTTGCCGCATCCAGGGAAGTATTCAATTCCTGCGCTGATACCCAGAGTGTATCCGGACCAATGGTAAGCTGCAGGGTAGCATCTTTCGGAAGCTCCCTCGGACTCTCATTATCAATCAATGCCCCACGTTGGTACTTATCTTCCGGTAAGCGCTGCCAAGATTTGCCGTCGCGACTCAACAGTGGGTGATAACGATGAAAAGAACCATTCAGGTAACTCAGCTTTAGACTCACCTCTTGTTCCTCCTCGGCCCAAAGCTTGAAGGAATACCAGGGGCTGGGATTGATAGGAGTATTCTCTGGAGTAATCAAAGCCAGAAGCTTACCATCATCGCCACGGGTGATACCATTCAAACGGGCGCCCACAAAATCGTTGCTCGCGTATACACCTTGGCCCAAGTCAAAGGTCCCAAGTTGCTGCTTTTGGATCGGCAACGTGTTGGTGGGTACAATTCGGATAGGCGCTTGCCCGGCCCATTGCTCGGAGGTTTTGCAGGACCATAGCCCCACGATTAGCATTAGAAAGAATAGTGTTGCGTAGGCCTGTTTCTGGCGCATCGTTTATCGCTTTATTTCAAAATATTGAGAAAGCTCACCTTAGAACGGTAAGCCATTGTCAGGGCCTAATTGCTTTGGCGCCTGCTTAGTCTTGAGCTTGGCAAGCTCATCATCAAATCTAATCAATCTTCTGCGGCTCTTCCGCTCCCCAGTACGATTAGGTAATTGTTCAAAGCTTCGAGTTGGGAAAAGTGAGCGGAACTCACCCAATGCTTCCAGCCGGTGAGAAAAAATAGAGAGGCGATAGAAACTGCGGAAGATGCTTGCTAAAACCAGGGTCGTAGGTTCCCGCCAGAAATACCAGCACTTGGAAGAACCTGGGTATTCTGTTGCTGATTTTTCCTTTCCAAAAGCCTGACGCAGAATAGTCAGATCCTCCACTTCAAAAGTAGTCTGTAGGCGGTGGGCAAAGATCATCTCATGGTAGGTAAAAGCCCACTTCACGAGAAAGTTCTCCAGACTATCATCCTCTAAGAACTGGTGATCATCCAGAAAACAATATACTGGGCACTGTTTCGCCACAAAATCTTCACGCCTGATCGCCCAACTGCTGACAGCCTGATTAGAAATGGCCAGACACAACCATTCACTACCGAAGAAGTCTAAATTAGGTGGTGTGACGAAGTAGTTGTAGCTATTGAGAAGGTTGTCCCTACCATGACGAAGCAACAACGTACGCCATGTAAGCGGAAGTGATGTGCCTAATCGTTGCTCACATGCCTGTAGCTCGGCCTCACTGTAGCCGTTGTCTTCTTCAAATTGGTAAAGGTCCTGAAGCCAGTCAAGCATTTGCCAAAGATAGTGGAGTCAATACTATTTTTCTCTTGCAGGTATTATCCAGCTATCGGTTGCTACGTCAACTCGCCCTCCCATTTCTTTTTCCACTACCCTATCCACAATCGCAATACCTCGAGCAGCCATTTCCTCAAAAGTATCAAGGCCATCATTCGGAAAGCCCTGGCGGGTGCGGTGAATATTGAAGCGATTAGAAAAGGTACGGCCGAAGGCATCCTCTACCCCTTTCTTGCCCAGCATAAACCCTAGCATTCCGCCCCAAGTAGCAGTAGGGTTGTCAGAATCCCAACCTGCCAACGTACCAATCTTGAGTGTCTCTACCAGATCTCCCTCACCGTAAAAGAGACTCACAAGACTGGCCGCAAAATTGATCCCGGCAGCAAAACAGCCATTGCAGTACAAATTCTGGGCAGTAATATCGTAACCATCTTGCTGTTCGACTTGATAACGAACGTAGAGTGAATCACGTGCCTCTTCCCATCGCATGCCACCATCGTACAGGCGTTTCGTCAGATCAAACATCAGTGCTGGATAAGCTGAATCAGGGAGAATGCTTCGTGCTTCCATGGCCATTCCGTGCACCTGTTGTTTCCTATTCAAACTGCTATCCACCTTTGCGGCTAGGCTGTACATCATGACGTAGAAGCGAGCGATATCCTCTGCCTCCTGACGGGCAGTGGTCTGTATGGGTAATTGGGCCATCTCCAAGGCAATGTCAGGGCGAGCCGGTGCAAAGAGCCCAAAGATTTCAGTGGTCAGCTGCGCATCGATCATCTCAAAGTGCTCATTATGATGAGGGTCACCGGTGGCGGGTGGTAACATACCTGCTTGCATCAGGTCGAAAGCACGCTGGTTGGATACCCAAAGGAAGTTTTCCTCCTCTGCCTTGATATGCTTAAGCCAGCCCGCATGAATCTGCTCTGGGCTCAGCCTACTGGTTTGGTGGGTATAGAGCAAGTGCTGGTACATGTACTCAATATCCGTATCGTCATCGGCACCCCATACTTCCTCTGGCCCGCGAAAAACGAAATTGATTGTCGGTGATAGATCGCTAGGCACACCTTCCGCCCAAATACTGGGCTGATCAGGTTGGCCCCAATCCTCTCGAGTATAGAAGTCGCCCGTCTTAATCTCACCAATGTTACCAATCTTGTCCATTTCGGTGACTAGGCCGGTCCAATTGGCAATGCATTGGCCAAGCCAGAAGCCGTAGAGTTGATCTTGGTAATGAGTACGGGATAAGACAATTGTGTCTGTATCGACCGGAGCTTTTTCCGAAATACTAATTTTCCCACAAGAGAAAGAGGCTAGACCCAGAATCAACAAGATCGAGACGTACTTCATTATCACGCGTTTTGACGTTATCTCTATTAATCCGAAACAGCACCTGCCAAAGCACAAGCCCCTGCTCCAACTTCGCAGACTAAATCCGTAGTTGCCATGATAACTACAGTAACGGGGCTTGGCATCAACTTCATAATTCCGACTACCGAAGGTATCGGAGCAATCAGCCCATTGGCCGAATCAGCCGCGCCTACCTTTTCATAGTTATCTTCCGCATAGGCTATTGCAGCAAATACGCCCATTACCAAGCGTGCTACTCCGCCGACACAGGGTACAATAGCCTCCGCGAACTCACGGATATTGCTACCCTTCTCTTCCTCATCATCCTTATTAGATATGGATGTAAAAATAATGTCCACAATAGGTCCAACGGCACCGGCAGCCCAGGTAGCGATTAGCCAATTGTCCGCAGCATTTCGGTTCTCATCCCCCATAGCTTCATAGGGCACAGTCAATCCCAAATCAATAAACTGGCACACTATACTACCCACATCAAAAAAGAGATCAGGTAGGTCTTCGAACGGCATTTCATCATCGGGAACATCAATATCATTCATAACCTCAAAGGAAGCGGAGACAAAAGAATTGAGCAGCGTGAAGATTCCCAAGATCATTTTAAGACCACTATCTGCATCCTCAGTGGTTTCCGTTTTTGCCGAAACTGTAGTTGCCGCCGCCTTAATGATCGGTTGAAAGGAGAGTGTTCCTTCCTGTACTTGTATCTGAGGGAAACGACTAATAATGTCCTCCACTGTCGGCACGCCATTGTATTCGGCCTCCTTGGTAACAGGAGGCAGTACTTGCGCACCTCCCCAAATAAGCTTATAAATAACGGTGAGCGGTGCACTTACCACCAGAGCAATAAGATCCATCACGCTCAAATCCTGGTCAGAAATTTGCCGGTATATCCAGGAAATGACGGGGATATTCAAAGTAGTATTCATGGCATTCTTCAGCGCGTCCAGACCATGATAAGCCAGGTTCATGACATCTACGAGCAGGTTCTTGATAGCTTCGAGAAATGCCAAAACCAGGTCTTTGATAATATCAATGACGGCTGTCATTGCCAGATCTAAAAAGGACTCATCGTGCGTGAAGTACTTTCCAAGTTTAGTATTAAGTTCCTTTACCTGATGAGCAAAGGGACTATTGGCTTTCATACTGAAGTTGTCGTCAAACGCGGAGATAAAAGCCTGTAAGAGCTCAGGAGCTCCGCTATTCGATTGCTGGGTCGCAAACTGCATTTTTGGAAGTTTTCCGCCTTTATTACAGTAGTCACTCAGCTTGTTTCGTACGTAGTTAGACTTGACCTGATTAGCACCAGATTGAGTATGTACCTTATCCGGCTCCAGCACACTACTACTCGACGAAATCGTACTGTTGGCCGCATAATGCTTTGACATGAACTCATTGTAGGAAACCGTACCCATCTGGGTCTGAGCTTGCGTGAATATCCCGGTTTCACTGGTATCTAGAATTAAGGCCTTCAGCTTTTCGTATTCCGCATCAATAATATTTTGCAAACTATTATCTGCTTTCGGGTCAATTCCTTCTGTGATAAAGTCAAAGGCATAATTGATAAAGAACTTAACAACATCCTTTGTAGCGAGAATGTCTTGCCAGTCGAATACAGATTTTAGCCAGTTGATGGCGTCTTCCACCTCTACTTCAATCCACTTAAAGGCCGTTTGTACAGCGTGGGCAACATCATCAATAGTCTTGACTATGAATTTCATAACAGCCTGCCCAACGCCCTCTAATTCTACTGCAAGTTGGATAACCTGTTTAGCTGCATCAACTACTGCATGCGTAAGTTGGAGTATTCCTTTTTTAACGGCGTGCCAAACATCTTGCGCGAAGTGTGCCACACTGTTCCAAAATTTATCCCAACCAGAAACGGCTGCCGCGGATAAACTAGGATGCGGTTTCACCTGTACGTCTACCAGCTTGGAGGCCCACATCGCTTGCATAGCTTTAGGTGAGACAACTTCTCCGCTGGTAGTCGCAGAAGAAACTTGATTGTATCCAATGTTATGTTGTTGCTTTAGGGAATAGGTACCCTGAATAAGTTGCGTTGCTGAATTCAAGTTAGAAGCTTGCGGAGGTACCAAAGATTCTGGTGGGGCTTGAAAGCCCTTGGTGTATTTTTTTGCGTTTTGCAAGCTGGCCTTATCCACTTTTGCCAGACGCTCGTGGAGATGCTCGGAGGGATAAATACTGACCTCATCGAATACATTAGCCGCACTAAAAGTTAAGCCAGGGCTATGCAATCCAAAGGCCAGGGTATTTACTGATATTTTCCCGTGCCGATCGGTCATTAAGGTTACATCATCACCTGGCCCAATATGGTGTTGCTGCCCTTTATGCCAAAAACTAAAGGACTCCATAGCACCAACCGTCACTGCTTGTCCGGGCATCGGTACAGAAGTTCCTTTTTGCGTAAGAGTCAACTCACTCACATACTGCGACACATACTTAGGGTCCGCTGCTGCAGTTGAAGGCTTATGAATGGGTACGGACTCCCAAACTCCGCTGGTGGCGTTCTGCCGAACGCTTTGTAAGAAGCGGTCTTCGTCTAACGTAAATACTTCGGTCGTTGCGTTCAAACCAGGTCCGTTGGCAAGGTACAAACACGAGTCACCGAGTGGATGCCAGTGTGTGAGTGTAAATGGCAGACCATCACTAGGTGTTTCATTAAGTTGTCGAAGCACCCAAAGCCGATCGTTTTGGTCGGTGGCATAGAGCCGAAATAGATTATCGCCATCTAGTACTCCGCAGCAGTAATTCACCCGATTAAGCGCAATAGTATCACCAGAAAGGGGCGTAAAATTCGCGGTAACCTTAACGTTATTGATATTCTGTAAGTCCCAGACGAGCTGGACATTTTGGGTCTCATCAACCGCCACCACAAAATGGTCCGTCTCAGCATGCCCTACCGGAATCTGTACAATCTCGGTAGCCTTTAAGTGGGAGGGGCCGTTATTACCCATTGCTAACGACATAGTATCGGGCGGAGCAGCAGCTGTTCCAAATCCGATATACAAAACGGATTGATAATTGGCGTACAAGCACCAATCTGTAGCATTCTTGGCCGTCAACGCAATAGATAAAGGCGCATCATTATCAGAGGCTTGTATTAATATGCGGCTCGCTTCTCCGTGGTTGACTGTCCACGCTGTAGAAAGTGCTGGGCTCTTTTGAACTGCTGTAAATAGTTTGCCCTCTTTCACACCTGGCTGTGCTCCCTCTGACTCCGAAGCGGCGTAAAGGATGAGCGATCCATCATCCATTTGATTGGTGAGGCTCAGGTTTGTCAAATTATCAGCAGAAATAATCGTTGGGTAAGACCAGGCCTGGCCCTCGAGATAAGTCGAATAATACAGTTGCTCTCCGGCCGTGAAGAAACAACGTGACACACCCGGCACTCGTTTATCCACGCCAACAGCAATCTCCTTGACGTTCCCAGTGAAATTATCTGGATTATTGACCAGCACGGGCCCTTGCATCCCCGTGGGCATGACTACGGCTCCCCATTTGCCTCCAGCGGTGGCGGTACTTTTCCAAGTCTTGATCAAGGTGTCAAAATACCAAAATGAGCTAGTGCCCGGAACAGCTACTAAACCAAAGCTGTTTTCTAAAATCATCTTACCATCAAAGTAGATTCCTACTTTAGCCTCGGATGAAATCGTAGTCCAAGCCTGGGTACTCAGGTTAAATTGACAAAGCTCAAGCTGGTATCCTTTTCCACTGTTGTCCGTCACACGTGTGGTGCCGGTAATCCCAAAAATAGTGTTGCTATCAGCGACGCTAATTAAATCCAGTGGGGTATCCCCTTGTCCAAGCCACGTAGCGTTCTCCGCATCGTATTGGTAAAGCGTAGCAGTATCTTGAAGCTCATCAGGAGCGTACAGCAAAGCCCACAACACGCCATCGCTGCCCATGGCAATCATACTGGCCAGCTTTCCCGCTAGGTTGAGCTCGGTACCCCCAAAGGGATCATCGGGCGTACAAACATGGATTTTATTACTCGTAACCAGGGCGTAGCAATGATCAGACGTACCAACTGGCGCTTGAAGATGGTCAAGATTAGATCCAATCTTGGGTCTTCCCCATGAACCATCTTCTGCATTTGGGTCACATGACCACAACTGATGATCCTTATCGATACACCAAACATGTCCATCCAAACTAGCTCCCATCTTTGGGCTGAAGGCATTTGGTCTGGTTGGTTCGAGTGCGCGTGTAGCATAGACTTCAAAGCTATGCCCATAAATATTCTTATCCCACTTTCCATTTTTGTAAATCCAGAAGTTGTTATCTGTTCCGTATATCCAGACGTGAGACGCATCGATCACAGCCATCTGGTTGGCTTGGGCACCGAGGCCATAATAGTTCCACCCGGAGTCACTCTTGGGCTCACGAACCACCTGATAAATGGAAGTTCCACCGGTTTCATCCTCTGTAATGACTAGGGTTTCGCTTTGTCCGCCGTGGTTAACATATGGTGCTAGACTAGAGCGTATACCCTTTTCAGGCAGCGATACTTGGATTTCGGTGGTGTGGAGATAATCTTCAATTAGTTGGGTATCGAACTGGGTGTCAGCAGTGTTCATAGACTGGTGCTTTACTAGGGTCAGACGCCAGCATAATAGGGGCTCGACCAAGAAAATATGGGTTATCAACTACAGAGATGAACTGCACCGACTGATCAAAATAAGTGGATACCACTTACTTGCAGGATGTTAGTTTCTCATTGCCTGAAACTAACCAATTTTGGTGACTCTAATAAATTGCTTGACAGGGGCTTAGTATCGACTACTTCGATTTTCGGCATCCAACTCCTCACTAATGAGCCGAATCTTATGCAGTGCTCGTTCATGATCAGGATCAAAATCAATTACAACATTGAAGTCCTGTAGCGCTTCCAGCAGTTGCCCTTGATTGTACCGGAGCTCCCCTCTGGAATAGTAAGATTCTGGGTGCTGTGGATTTAACGAAATAGCTTTTTCAAAGAGAAAAGCTGCTGCTTCGAAACGCTCCAACCGCACATTCAGTCGTCCTTTATGAAGATGACCGAGCTCATTTTCTGGATTAATACTGATCGCACGATCGAAGGTTAATAGGGCTTCGTCCATCCGGCCTAAATCTTCCAGTACACAAGCTCTGAAGTAGTGCCCCGAATATCCATCATGTTGCAATTGGATGGCTTGGTCGAAATCAGCTAGTCCTTCTGCAAAGCGGTCTAGCTGACAAAAGACTTCGCCGCGCTCCACCATACATTGGTAATGGGTAGCATTGAGCGAGAGGCATTCCGTGAAAGCTTTTAGAGCAGCATGATAGTCTGCCTGTTGGCGAAGCGTTCGCCCCTTGAAGAACCAAAACTTAGGTTGTGAAGCATCCAAGTCGATAGCTTGTTCGATTGATACCAAGGCCGCGGCATATTGCTTTTCTGCGAATAGTCGCCAGGCTTCCTCATAGTATGCTGCGCTAGTCATGGATTACTTCAATGTGTTTAATTGATTCGAAGCTGCACAATCCCCAGGTCGTCCGTATGGACAAGCCCCCAGTCTTGTTGAATACGTCGTAAGCGTTTTTGGAAGTAACGTTCGTTGCCCAAATCGGAATCGTCCTCCAAAAGACAGGCAATTACTTCCTCTATCTCGCCTATGATTGTGCGCGTATCTTCGGCAGAAGCGAAGGTGAGCAGACCATCCGTACATAGCGCAAGGTTTGAAAAAGCGCTAAGGCTCAGGCGCTGCTCTGCATTGGCGTACCAAGTCTCGAAGTCTGTTCCAAGATGGTAGGTCAGATAATCCGGCTGGTTCTCCTGATCAAATTCTGTCAGCACACCGTCGCAGTACACAACCCCATCACCGATGCAGATGACTTCGGCTTTTGCCTCAACATTATCTACGATAGCTAGCAGTACGGTGGTGAGTAGTTCGTTGCGCTCCAACTGTAGGAGGTTCTTTGCGATGGCCAACTCGGCGAAGAGCTGTTGTAATACCGTCTTCAGCTGAGTAGCAAGTGATTTCTGCTGGTCGAGCACATATTCCTGGTAGTAGCACTCCTTAGCGATTTTTCGGAGTAAACGCCCGAAGAGTGTAGAGGCGAAGTAGCTCTCATCGCCCATGGTACAGCCGTCTAAAGCGGCCATCAGTAATCGATCTTGACCAATTGGTTCGCAGATCACGTAGTCTTCACAATGGTTGGAATGAAAGGTGCCGATTTGGCAAATAGTATGTTGGTGGATCATCTGTCCACACAACCAGCTGTGCCAATCATTAGTTCCAGCCTAGTTGCTGGCGCTCGGCCCAATAGGCCTCTCGACTGACCGCCAGCTCACTTAGTATCTCAATTTCTTGCTCCGTCAAGCTAAAGGTATTCGCCTGCAGATGACTTTCTAAGCCCGCTCCGCTTAGCACCTTGTACACCGGTACACTATCCAGGCAGAAGCGCAAAGCAATGGCGTCTGTACCCACTTGATACTTTTCAGCCAAGCTGGCTAGAAGTTGATAGGCAGATTGATAGTGAACATAACTTTCATTGGAGAAAACACGTCCATTAGCCAGCGCTTCTTTGATCGCCACGCGCTTGCCGGCGGCACTCACTTGTTGAATGATTTCCCTCAGGCTTTGATCGAAGATGTTGTAGGTCACCTGAAACAGGTCAAAGAGTGGCTCACCGGCTACTTCTACCGTCAAGCTTTTTTCCAGTACTTCGCGTTGGTTGTTGCCCGTTGTAGAAAGTCCAATATGCAAGCCATGGGTTGCTTTCAATTCTGCTAAGCGCTCCAATACTGCTTGACTATCCAACACGCCTGTTTCAAAGGTGGCAGAGTGAATTTGGTAGCTTGTCAGCGCGGGAAGCAAAGCCTGCGATTGTTGCCACTGCTCATTGAGCTTAGCCAGCGAATGCTCCTTCACCTCATGCTGCGTTGCGTTAGGATCGAAATTCGCTACGTAGGTATAACCCCATTTGGTAGCCAGCTCGATAGTGGGATCATTCTTTGTAGCTAGCCAATCGATCAGCATTTGTTCGGCCATTCCGTAGCCGGGTGCTGTATCAAAGTAGCGTACACCCTGGGCATAGGCTTCGTCTAGAATAGCCATTCCTTTTCGCCGAAAGGCATCCAAAGAAAAGTCAGCCGTCTCTTCCTGACGAATATTGATGTATTGCGGGCGGCCGATAGCGGCGGTTCCTAGACCAATGGGATTATGAGTCACAGTAACTATGCTTTAGAACTTCGATTGGCAAAATAAAGAAAAGAGATTGCTACCTGATAGTAACAACCTCTCTTGTAGACCCAAAGAAAAGTAACTAGTTTCTACCGGCCATAACACCACCATCTACATCGATGATCGTTCCAGTGATCCAACCGGAAGCGTCAGAAAGTAAAAACAGGATAGATTCGGCAATATCTTGTGCGGTGCCATTGCGGCCAATGGGGTGGAAATTGTGGAATCCAACAAGGGCTTCTTTCGCTGCAGCCTCCGTTCCAAATACGCTATGATAAACGGGGGTATCTACCACTGCTGGCGATACGGCATTCACTCGGATTTCGTATTCTGCCAATTCCATAGCCATATGCTGCGTCAATGAATGTAAGCCTGCTTTTTGCATGGAATAGGCAGACGAAGGCGTGGCCTTTACGGCTTGCTTGGCCCACATGGACCCCACGTTCACAATAGAGCCACCACCATTATTCTTCATGGCCTTAGCGGCAGCCTGACTGATAAAGAAAAACCCGCGATTTAGATCCAAGTAAGCATCATAATCCTCCACCGTATGATCCAGGAAAGGTTTGGGGCCAAAAATACCTGAGGCATTTACCAGATAGTCTAGTGCTGGTAGTTCAGCGATGGTATTCGCCAGTTCGGTCACCTGTTCACGGTTGGTGATGTCTACCTGATGTTTGATGAGGTTAGGGGCATCCGCTATTTTCTGCGGATTTCGACCGACAATATGTACGGTTGCTCCTTGCGCTAGAAGTGTTTCTGCTGTGGCTTTACCAATACCGCTGGTGCCGCCAATTACAATGGCTGTTTTGGAATCAAAAGTGGACATATGATTGTTTTTGGACAGACAGGTCTGTCTTATTGTAAATAAATTTTTTATCGACAGTTTTCCAGAAAAAAGGTACTAATGAAGGGCAATTGGGCCCACTCATATTGCTGTACAGAATTAGCAGACGCTGAAGACCGATTTGGTATACTCCGATCCGAGCGTAGGTTGTGAAGGAAGTTTCTGAAGTATTTCATTGGTCAAAATCGAACAGACAAGTCTGTCTGTTTATTGATAAATTTTTTAAGCAAAGGCCGCGAACCGATCCTGCATAAGTCCAATGGCACTGGTAATTGGCCAATCAGAATTATGGATATGGCTTTCGGTGAGTGCACCCTCATAGCTAAGGTATAACTCATTGGTAAGCCGCTCTTGATCGGCAGCTTCCAGGATTGGTTTATTCTCCTTTACCAAAGCATGTAGAAAAGCCCAAAACTCGCGCTTATTTCCACTGATCTTATTACGGACGCGTTCATTATCCCTTGGGACTTCGGCGACTGAGCGGATACACCAACAACCATTGAAACCCTCTTGATTGAAAAACAGCATTAGAAATTCCAATACCGCCAGCAAACGGTCATTCCCGATTGGCTTACTGTCGGTAAACTCCTTTAGATTTTCTAAGAGCTCCTCATCCTTAGCATCCAGGTAAGCAACGAGCAAATCCTCCTTTGATTTGAAGTGACTGTACAGTGTGGCCTTCGCAATACCAGACTCCGCGATGATCTCATTGATCCCCACCAGATTATAGCCCCGACTGTAAAAAAGATCGGAGGCTGTTCGAATAATGGTATTTCGTGTATCACTTTTCACACTAACAAAACAGACAAGTCTGTCTATAGTTTAAACCTTGTACTATATTTGTGAAAATTGGCATTTATGGCTACTACCTATCCCCTAGTCATCAGACGGTTTGGGAACCAACTGATACCCTTTGGCTGCAGCCGCCTGTTTCAGTTTTTTCAACGCCTTTTCTTCCGGTTCTTGGTTTAGTCTGGCTTCTCTCTCCTTATACGTTTGGCGTTCCACAGCCTTATCTATTTCATTAGGCTCATCATAGAAACCATTCTCAGTGATGAGTCTATAGACAGCCTTATTACGTTTAGCTTCAGCAGTTCTCTTTACTCTCGACAGGTACCAGGTTAGGACTGAGATGAAGGTTGCCAGCACAATATTGGTAGGCTTTACGGGTATGCTTGACACAAAGACACCTGTAAATGCAACGAGGCCGGTAGTTAAGGCGAGAAACTGAGTCGCACGTTCCGACCATAGATTGTAGTAGCTATAGTCTTGTTTAGACTTATTGTAAGCACTCAACATTCGCTTCCTATCGGCTTTTCTTTGTTCTTGTTGCTTCCGGGTCCACTTCAGATCACCAGCAAGATAATCCAGGCCTTTTTCATCTGCTTCAGCCTTACGGATGTCTTCGTCAGAGATATCAATATTGTCCGGATCAACAGCCAATATCAAGCGAGCAATACTTGGCTGTCGGCGATTAATAGCCCAGCTCAAGGCGGTTCCTCCTCCTACCTGCCAATTCGCAATTTTATGATTTACTTCCTCGAGAAATGCTCCACGGTCGCCCTTAAACTCTACGTAACGAAGATGAGTCAACAGCTTACTGATTACGGCCACCTTATTCTGATAAACGGCCGCCCCCAAACAAGGAAAACTATCTTCTTTTCGGTGAACAGCCACTTTTACCCCAGGAATACCCAGCAGGTAGCTAACAATAGCAAAATTCTGTTCTCGTTCTTCAGCAGTGTCACATTCTTGATCCACTGCCAGGAAAAGGGGAGTGACGGTCCATGTCCCCCTGTCTCTCAGCATCATATTGGGGTCTTGTCGAATGGCTGCGGTTGCACGTTGTACCTCTTCCAATCGATTAGACTCTATAGCAGCTACAATTTCATCTCTTGTCATGATAGGTATGGGTTTCAGTAGTTTTAGGTTATCACTTGAGAATATGGCTTACGCCATGAATTTAGTGAAATTTTAACAAGACCGATCCGTGAGTTTATCGAGACTCGTCTTTACCCCCAAACCGCTCACGTGCCCAATGGACAATCAGACTCCCCCCAATGGCCATTGTCGCAGCAATGCCGTTAAAGACGATATCCTCGGTATCAAAAACACGCTCTGGGAGCCAATACTGAATACTCTCATCCACTACACCAATTAGAAATGTGAATAGCCAAGCCATCAGCGCGGGTCGCCAAATAGAAGAGCTCTCCCGCCAGCGTTCACTGAGGGCTTTGTGAATGAATATTGCCAGCACACTGTACTCGATCAGATGGCTGCGCTCCGGAGCTCCCAGACGAAAAACAAACATGACGAACACTGCCGCAAGGCCGATCCAAATCGCCAGCTCGCGTTTGCTCGGGCGTAGGCGTAAGCCATGTACCAAAATCGCTCCCCCTACCAGCAGCATACCGGAAAGGAAGAACACGGCCTGCACATTCTGGTCGCGAAGCATGTGCTGCAGCGGCCGCCCCATGAGTAGGGTAGCAAAAATGGCCGAGGCTACTACGGCAGCGTAGGTCCAAAAACGTTGTTCCTTGCTATTCATTATTACAGCAGATGCTGCAGACTGGCCTTAAAATATTCAGCACTGGCCTCCGCACTTTTGATGGCACTGTGCGTGAAATTACCACCCTGCTCAATGTAGAAATACTCCAATCCAGACTCCACCGGATCAGGCAATACGTTCAGGTAATTGATCGAGCCATTGCCCAGCTCCGTATAGTCACGGGTAACGGCATCCATGTCTTTGATGTGCCACATCACAAAACGGCCAGGCTGACGAGCCACCAAGGATTTGGGCGTACTTGCCGGGCCATGCATTACCCAGTACATATCCATCTGTAACTTGACCAGTTCTGGATCGGTTTGAGTAAGAATAAGCTCATAGCCGTTCTCGCCGTCATAGTCATCGAACTCATAGCCATGGTTATGATAGGCAAAGCCCAAGCCCGCAGCATTCACGCGCTCACTGATAAAGTTGAGCTTCTCCACCAGCTTGCGATAGCCTTCCATATTCCGATACTTAGGTGCTAGCCATGGCCAGGTAATGTAGGGTGTACCAATAGCCTTAGCTCCTTTGATACACTGATCCACGTAGCGCCCCAACTCGGAGTCTGACTTTTCAAAGAAGTCCGAAAAGCCATAGTGCCCACTCGTAGCCGTGAGGCCCATATCATCTAAGAGTTGCTTGAAGGTAGCAGCCGGAATACCGTAGTAGGTTACCTGGTCGGGGCCAAAGCCATAGACTTCGAAATCTTCATACCCCATCCCCTTTAATGCTTGCAGGGTGCCCTCGGTATCCTTGTTCATGTCTTCGTTCACACTGTACAGCTGGTAGCCCAACTTGTACCGAGCTTCTTGCTTTTGCTGCGACATACCCAATGGCAACATCGCAGCTGATCCTAAAACGGCAGTGCGATTGATGAAATCTCTCCTTTTCATAGGCGGTTGAAATACTGTTTGATGATTTTCCGATTGCCTAAGATAAGGGGTTTGATGGTTGGAAGGTTAGATGGTTGGGAGGTTAGGTGGTTGGATTAGTTGAGTTAGTTGAATTAGTTGGGTTAGTTGGGTTAATTGAGTTAGTCTACCTGGGTTTGGGTCTTTGGGGGTGTAGGTAGACTAACTCAATGGGGGAATCCGCTAAGCGCTAGTATTTCAAGACCTTTTCGACAATGTCGGTATCTCCGTTCTTGATTATCAGGTAGTAGACACCTGCTTCAATCCCTTCTACGGAAATGGGATTACCGCTAACGACGCCTTGATCAATCACTTGGCCTAATGCGTTTACGAGGCGATAATCTTGCTGGTCGAGATCGAGGCCGTTTAGGAAAAGTTGGTTTTGGACAGGGTTAGGAAATACTTCCAAACCATTTTCCTGCGGGCTTGAAACACTGGTCGACTCGTCACGAAGTTCGAAGGTATGGGTGTAGACTACGTCGCGATAAGTGCACTCTACTGTCCAGGTGCCGAGCGGTTGGTTGCTATTCATGAAATAGGCACGAGAGTTCCAGAACCACTGATAACTGTTACTATTGCTAAAGGTGTTGAACACATCAAACTCTGCACCATCCGGCCGATAAACGCGAGTTGTGGCAATATGACCGGCCTGGTAATCTGTCATGTATAATCCCAGGTATACGGTCTGGTTGGGGGAGAATACATTCTCAAACTCAGACACCTCATCATTCGCTCCGCATTCCACGCTGGGTTGCTGGCTATGGGTAAGTATTGCATTTACCTTAGGGAAGATGTATTCAGGTTGTTCCGCCCAAAGTGAACTGCTGTTAAGGTCGTTACAGAATCCGTCGTAAGGATCAAGCAGGTTGTCATTAGAATCATAGTATTCCATGTGCAAGTGTGGGCCGGTACTATTCCCTGAACTAGCCACTACCCCGAGGTACTCCCCTGCCTCAACAGCTTCACCGACGGACTTACTGGTCAGGCTTCCATTTTTCAAGTGCCCGTACCACATCACGGAGCCATCTGAATGCTGTACATATACTGCATTCCAACCACCGGAGGGGCTACAGTTGAGGTCAAAATTACCGTCTCGTTTTTCGATAATGGTACCGGGTGCAGCAGCCACAACCTCTACCATATCATTCTCGATAAGGTAAAAGGGGAAAGGCCAGGTGAAGTTATCTGTGCCTTTATGGCCATTGTAGGTATTTTCATTACAGAAGTAATCTTCAATACCCGAGGTAGGATCTTGATCTACATAACCGGAAACCGCTTGAAAGTGGAAGTAACCTGGAATTTCGCCAGCCATTTGGAGCGGAAAAATCAGGTCATCTATGGCACTACTACGGCTAGCGTCACCTCGATCGAGGCCTAGCATTCTCCGGTTCTCTTCTAATTGTTCGAAGATGGCTGCTCGCTCCTCCGGTAACAAGCAAGGTGCATGTTGGTGAGCATTACCGCCAACGCCATTCCCGGACATTTGGGCGTTGGACAAACTTGGAAGACATAGCATAGCCAGGAGGCTAAAGAGGTAGCCAATGCGATTCATCATTTTTGATGGATTTGATGCTGTTAAAAAAGACATGAGCGCGTTACTGCCATCGGCCGTGTTAGGGCCAAGTGTGCAGTATGTTAGTCATTAATGAAATCTATGCCGAAGATAAGGACTAGATTAGAAAACTAGATAACCCGACTAGGCCAGCGGGCAGTAAAGTGCGGAATGAGATCAACAAATCATAAGTACACCATCCTACTAGTACTGTCCAAAAATTAAAATCAACATCTAAGTTTTCCGAAAACTTCCTGTGTCACTTCCTAACGGTTGCTCCGTGGTCAGCTTTAGGAAAACATGTTGATTTAATTATTTCGACGATTCCTATCCACCTTTGCCGAAGGTAATGATGTGCCCATCTGGATCTTCAATATCAAAATCGCTCATTTGGTAGTCTCGTTCCGCGGGAGGATTTTTGATACGGACACCTTTCGCTAAGCAGTGCTGGTAAATCTGTTCCAGGTCGTAGACAAAAATGTACCAAGCGCAATGTTCCTTAGATGGGCTTTGGTCGTCTGCTCGCTCACTCAGATGAACGCTTACCCCTCCTTTTTTCAATACGGCATAGGTAACCGGCGTACCCCAGGAAAAGGTCAACTCAAAGGGAAGGCTTTCAGTGTAAAAGCGAATTGACTGTTGAACATCTTGTACAGGAAGGACAGTAGCTGCGTGCGAAAAATTATCGGGTGAGGTCATGCGCCTGGGCGTATTTTCTGGTAATGAGTGAATTAGATCATAACTCTAATTTGTCGGCAAACATATAGAGCCTTAATCCTCCTTCAATTTCGAGCTATTATTTTCTAATTTCAAGGCCTTATGGGCAAATCGGCTATCAGATGGCTGAGTGATGCAGCGAGCAACGGCCTTTTCCCGATTAGTATGATAACGCAACACTTATGAAACTTTCTATCACACCTGTATTCGCGCTATTCTTTCTAGTGCTGATGGGCTGCCAGCCCGTCGATTCCACCGAGCAGTCGGAAACTGAACAAATCTCCGGTGCTTACGAAGCGCTCCAATTCTTTGGCAAAAGAACAACCTATCCGGAAACGCAAATTCCGGAACAGGCCTACTTCCAAGCCTGGCATGAGCACGAACGCCTGCGGCAAGAAGCACCCCAGCTACGCGGTGGAGGTACGATGCCCTGGGAAAGCATGGGGCCAGTCAACCGCGGAGGACGTACCTTGGCCTTAGAGTTTAACCCGCTCAACCCCAACACGCTCTGGATCGGTACTGCCAGTGGTGGTCTCTGGCGCAGCTACACGGAAGGGCTCGGGGCCGAAGCCTGGCACTATATTGAAACTGGTTTTCCAGTGCTAGGGGTATCTACCATTGAATTCCCTCCGGCCGATTCCTCTACCATCTACATCGGTACTGGTGAAGTTTACAACTATGAAGCTGCCGGTACTGGAGCTGCTTACCGAAGTACGCGAGGCAGCTACGGTATGGGAATCTTAAAGTCTACCGATGGTGGCGAAACCTGGGCGCTTAGCCTCGACTGGAGCTACGATCAAAACCGGGGCATCTGGGCCATCAAAGTTGATCCCCAGAACCCTAGCACCGTTTATGCAGCTACGACACACGGCGTATATAAAAGCACCAATGCTGGTGGTGACTGGGAAGAGGTCTTAGATGTAGCCATGGCCAACGATCTGGTAATCCATCCTGAGAATACCGACATCATCGTAGCTGGCGCAGGTAACTTGGGCTCCCTCAATCGTGGTATCTATCGCTCAACCAACGGAGGCGACACCTGGGTAGAGATTACCGATAATATCCCATCCGATTTTCAAGGGAAGATTCAGTTGAACTACGCTCCTTCTAATCCTGACATTCTCTACGCCAGTATTGGTAATGGTTTTGGCTTCAGTGATGGTGCTACCTGGCTTTGCCGGTCCGAGAACTTTGGTGCAAGCTGGACAGTAGTAAACGAAGAAGATTATAGCCGTTGGCAAGGGTGGTTTGCCCATGACGTAGATGTAAGCTTAGATGATCCAGACGAGATCGTAGCCGTGGGCATCACGGCCTGGCGCAGTACCGATGGTGGCCAGTTTCTAATTGAAGAAGCGGGAGGTGGCATCGGCGACGTTAATCCTGATCCGGGAGACAACTCACCAAGAGAACAAGTACACTCTGACTGCCATGATGTGCAGTGGCACCCTACTGACCCTAATATCGTTTACGTAACCAGTGATGGTGGTGTACACCGCTCTACTGATCGTGGGCAGACTTATCAGTTTGTGAACGGTGGTTTACAGAATTGCCAATTCTACAATGGTTTTTCCAACTCACTACAGAACTCTTCCTTCTGTCTGGGTGGCCTGCAAGACAATGGAACCATCAGCTGGAATGGTGATAATACCTGGACAGTCATCGCTGGCGGTGACGGTAGCTGGTCGGCCATTAACCCTGAAAATGATACTACCTTCTACGTCTCCTCCCAACGTCTCAATGTACGACGGAATCGTCCGGAGGAGGGCTGGCGAGGCATGGATATACCTGAAATAGCCGACCCGGTCTTTATTGCACCCTATGTCATTTGCCCTAGCGATGGTGATATTATTTATGCTGGAAATGCCGGTATCGCCAAAACTGTTGATGGAGGCGACACCTGGGAACTCACCATTGGTGGCTCACTGCTGGACGGCGGAAATCCCGTGCTCAGCATCGGTGTAGGTACAGATCCGGATGTGGTGTACTGTGCTACTGCACCTACCAATCTTTTTGGCGGAAGCCGTAGTAGCTTCTTTGTCACGCAAGATGGCGGTACTACCTTCAGCAACCGTACCGGTACCCTACCCGATCGCTACCCGATGGATATTGCGCTAGATCCAAACAACGACGCGACGGCCTATGTCGTCTTCAGTGGCTTTGGAACCGGGCACGTCTTCAAAACCACCGATTACGGCGTGAACTGGACCGACATTACTGGTGAACTACCAGATATACCTACCAATGCAGTAGTTGTTGATCCTGATATTCCAGATAACATCTATGTAGGCAACGACTTCGGCGTATACGTTTCTAGGGACGGTGGCGGAAGTTGGGAAAGCTTCCAGGAGGGCCTGAATACCGCCACTATGATTTTCGATCTGGTAATCTCCCCTAGCGATCGGAAGCTGCGCGCCGCCACTCATGGCAATGGTGCATATCAGCGCGATCTACTGGAGTTTGATGTGTCTACAGACGAATTAGCCTCACAGTTGTACGGACTAAAACTGTACCCCAACCCAGCTACTACTGTGACCACAATTGAGTTTGAACTGCAAGAAGCACAAGAGCTCCAACTACGCCTGGTGAACGTTGCGGGACAGGTAATTCAAGAGCGGGCAGCGACCAATTACCCTGCTGGCCAGCACCGCATTAACTGGTCTTGTGAAGGACTGAGTGCAGGTAATTACTTCCTGCAGTTAGAAGCTACAACTGGTGTGCGAACGCAGAAGCTCGTCATCATAGAGCAATAAGAAGTGATAGGCTCCGGAACAGTTCCTTAAGTAGAGAAGTGTTCCGGAGCCCCTCCCCTAGCGGTGATAATCCTTATTAGGTTGTTCTGACGATGATCATGGATCTGGTGCTCACCTTGGCGTAACTTCCAAGGAGTGAGATTCGAAAAATAAAACCAGATCGATATGAAACGTAGAATCCTCATCATGGGAGCCGCCGGCCGCGATTTCCATAACTTCAACACCGTCTACCGCGACAATGAGGCCTATGAGGTGGTAGCCTTCACGGCTACTCAGATCCCCAACATCCTCGGTCGCCGGTATCCTGCTGAACTAGCGGGCAAGCTATACCCCAAAGGTATTCCTATCTACGACGAAAAAGAGTTATCCATCTTAATCAAAGACCTCAAAATCGACGATGTGGTCTTTGCCTATTCTGATGTCTCCTATGAATACCTGATGCACAAGAGTGCCCTGGTGAATACTGCAGGTGCCAACTTTGTACTATTGGGTCCGGGTGAAACGGCTATCAAGAGTACGAAGCCGCTGATTAGTATCGGTGCTACTCGTACCGGGTGTGGTAAGAGTCAAACTGCTCGTCGATTGATTCAACTCCTAATTGATCAAGGCCTAAGTGTTGTGGCTATCCGCCACCCAATGCCTTATGGCGACCTGGCCGCCCAGAAAGTGCAGCGCTACGCTACACTAGAGGACTTGAAAAAGTACGATTGTACCATTGAGGAAATGGAAGAGTACGAACCTCACATCGTCCGGGGTAATGTCATTTACGCTGGTGTAGATTATGAGGCGATTCTTCGTGCTGCCGAGAATGATCCGGCAGGATGTGACGTCATCGTTTGGGATGGCGGTAACAACGACTTCCCATTTTACCAATCCGATCTACACATCACCGTAACGGATCCGCACCGAGCAGGTCATGGTATGCACTACTACCCTGGTGAAGTGACGCTCCGGATGTCGGATGTCGTGATTATCAACAAGATCGATAGCGGATATCCCGATGACATTGCCAAGATTCGTAGGACAATCGAAGAAGTCGTACCGAAGGCAACTGTTATTGATGCAGCTTCCCCAATCCATGTAGCAGAACCAGAAATCATCCGCGGCAAGCGAGTGCTCGTCATCGAAGACGGACCGACGCTGACCCACGGTGGCATGCAACTTGGGGCAGGCACCCTGGCTGCCGAAAAATTCGGCGCTTGTGAATTAGTAGATCCTCGCCCTTATCTGGTAGGACAGCTGAAGGATACCTTCCTGACTTATCCTGGTATTGGTCCATTGCTTCCAGCCATGGGCTACGGCGAAGAACAACTCCGCGACCTGGAGGCTACCATCCGAGCATGTGACTGTGACGCAGTCGTTATTGGTACGCCGATCGACTTGAGTCGAGTGATCAACATCAAGAAGCCTTCTACCCGAGTCTTCTATGATCTACAATCCATCGGTGAGCCTAGCTTGGAGACTGTAGTGAATGAATTTCTGTACAAGTACAATGTGACGCCCACCCTGGCCGAGCATGTGTTCTAAGTACAGTTTTAATACTCGTGACTAAGAGTGACTTAGCGACCTATCTAAACACTGCCCGTCTTGCTGCTGCAGGGCGGGTGGTTTTTATTTGGCCCTCCCATAGAATCGCTCTAGCACCTGCCCAAAGGCCATAGGATTATGCAACCAGGGGATATGTCCGGCTCCATTAATCTCTACCAAAGTAGATGTCGGATAGCGCTTTTGCACCTCTTGTTTACTTTCGCCATAAATATCGTTAGCTCCGTAAGCAATCAGAACGGAGAAAGGTGGATCTTGTACTGTTGAAAGTGACTTATAAGCGATAATAGCTGCTCTTGTTTTATTGACTGGTTTAGCATGGACAGTCTCTAATTGCATTCGATTTACATGGAGGTCAGGAAAGCCCTGGTGATAGTTCTTCAAGACTTGGAAGAATATTTTTCGGTAAGCACGGTCGCTTCCCAACAGTCCCAATAAAGAGTTCCAACCCATGCCCATCCAATTCCAAAATCCAGCAGCCCGCTTATTGAATTGCATTACTTCCTTTTCCGTTTGCTGCCAAAGTGTATTGGTTCCTGAAGCAGGACTGCATAAGAAAAGGCTCTTGATACGTTCCTGTCTTTCCTCCGCATAAATCTGCGCATACAATCCACCCCATGAATGTCCAAAGAGATGGAAGGTGCTAATCGCAAAATGCTCAGCGATCGCATCAATATCAGAGATATAAGCAGCCATTGAATAGTCTTCGTCCGGGTTAGTAGAAAGGCCCGTACCACGTTGTTCAAAGGTAACTACCCGATACTGCTTATTGAGCTCAAAGGCTACTTCCGACATGGGGTCTGGCACTCCAGGACCACCATGTAGAAGAATAATTGTTTCTGCATCTGCCTGTGGATATACGGTCACATGCAGGCGAACGCGCCCATTCGGGATGAAAAATTGATCAAGGTCGGTCATCAATGGTGTCATCGCTTCTTTTTTTTGATGTTGTGCTGTAGTTTGGCTTTGTGTTCTTAGGGGAGCAATTGAGCATCAATCTTATCGAGCAGGCGCTGATCGGAAAAACCTGACTTATTCGTAAGGACATAACTGGCAATTCTCAAATGAGGGTACACCCTGAGTTCCAGGTAGTGGCCGCCACCGCCGCCCGCATGATGGCAATAGTATTGAGTGTTACACTGTCCTGTGAACCACCCCAGGGAATGACCACTCAACCTATCACTTGCCAGCAACTGCTCCTGGAACATCATTTCTAGGGAACGGGCCGACAAGATTTTCTCATTCAATAGGTCTTGTAAGAATCGATTTAATGCGCGTGGAGTTGCTAGTAACCCGCCGTAAGCAGAGCCGTTTAGGTACAATTTCTTGATTGGAATGAGTCCGTCTACCTTAGACTCCGTGAATTTGGCTTTATCCATGAGCAATCCCAAAACCCATCCCGCAAAGCCAGCATCATGATAACCGGTCACTGCTTCATTATCATTCCAGTGAAAACTAATTTCTGGATAGTCCTGCAGAAGACGCTCTTCCATGTACTGCCGATAAGGCATTCCACTTACTGCTTGAATGATCTCTCCGAGCAACAGGAAGTTAAGATTTGAATAAACAGCCTTTCTACCGGGCCTCGCCCTTACCTTGGCTTTGGATTCCAGGATAGTTTTAGGGAATGCTGAATAATCGTATTCGGTTTCTTCTGCAGCTAGATGAATCCAGGAAAGCGGAATCGGGTTATTCAACCCAGACTGATGGGATAGTAACTGCCGGATAGTTAACTCACCAAAGCGAGAGTAGCCAGGCAGGTAGCTAGCCAATTGATCATCGATATTGAGCATGCCAGCTTCCTGGAGTCGCAGAATCCCTATAGCCGTAAAGGTCTTGGTAATGCTAAAGAGAGGAAATTGTGCTGTTTCCCCTATCGATCGATCGCTACTGACCGATAAAGTCCCTTTGGCAAATTGGTGCTCAACACTATCAGCAGTGAGCATTGAGTAGTAGGCACCTGGTGCTTTTATCAGGCGATCTAGATTCGGGTTTATAGCTTTTGTCGATTCCAAAGTCATGGTATTCATCAGGTGGTTAATTTTGTATTCTTAGTCAAAATTAGCCGGCCCAAATCCGCCATGTATTAACAAATGATAAAAAGACTAAGTGCCCGATAAATTCTTTCGCAAACGGCTTAGGGTAATATTCGTGATTCCAAGATAGGAGGCAATATGCGGGTGCGGAATCAGGTTTTCGAGCATAGGATAGGTATCACGAAACTTTATGAGACGATCACTTGCAGTAAGTGCCGCCAAGCCCATTTCTTTATCTACTTTCTTGATCAATTCATTCCGCATCACCGTCTGTCCAAAATTGCGTATTTCTTCATGGTCGATCCGCATTTGTTCGAATACGGAAACAGAGATAGAAGCTAACCTCACTGATGTTAAAGCCTGCAAGTTGTAAAGCGATTTACCCTCGACGGTCCGCGCAAGGTTCGGGGTGACTACCGTATTATCGGTATAGAAAGAAAGCGTTGTCTCTTCAAAGAGTGGGTTAATCAAAAAGCTACGGCAGATTCCCTCAAGGATAAAGTACTCTTTTCGATTCCAGGAATCACTCTCAATGATCAGTTCCTTCTTATTGTATTCCTCAATGGTCAGTTCGCTTTCAATCAGCTCTAGTGATTGGCGAGAAAGAGGATAGATTCTGTCCGTGATATTCTTAATCACATGGGCCATCTTGGTAGCTTCAGTTTTTCCAAATTTACGGCTCTTTAGGCTTACTATTCCTTCGTCACAAAATCAGGCCAACGGCGCATGTATTGGACAAACTTAGGGCTAAGCCCCTCGGCCGCCAGATATTCCGGGCTGACGGGTATTGCCGTAGGCACAAAGCCTGCATCTGCAAGTACTTGCTTCGGGAAGTCATGATGCAGGATCGCGGAACGACCAATGGTCACAAAATCGACGCCGCTTGCTAAAACCTTATGGACATCTTCACCCGTACGGATATTACCGGCCACGGTCAACAGTACATTCTTGAAATCGACTTCTGTCACATGAGTAAGCAGCGATTTACCCTGATATTCCTCCTCGGCAGGCAGCTTCGTGTAATCCCAAATGGAGATGTCGATAAAATCAAGCTTACCGCCATCTACTAACCATTCACACACTTGCTTGATCTCAGGCAACTGCATCCCAAAGCGTTCTGGTGATAAACGGATACCTAGTAGAAATTCATCGCCACAGCTTTGTCGTATTCCGTCGACGATTTCGAAAATCAAGCGGGCACGATTCTCTAATCCACCCCCGTATTCATCCGTTCGCTGATTGATCTTTGAACTTAGAAACTGGGTGAGGATATAGCCATGGGCACCGTGTACCTCTACCCCATCGTAGCCACTCTTTTGAGCACGTACCGCAGCGGCGATAAAGTCTGCTCGTAGTTGATGTACCTCGGCCAATGTAAGTGCTCGGCAACCGTATTTCTCGATCGCTGATGGACACACGGGAGCCTCGCCAATTAGATCCGCTGGTGATCGCATGCCGGCATGATGAAGCTGCGCTACCGCCAAGGCGCCCTCTGCCTGTATAGCAGCAGCCAAGCGTTGATGCCCTTCGACATGTTCATCCCCAAAGATTCCCAGTTGACCTGGAAAACCCTGCCCCACAGCCTGTACGTGCGAAGCACAAGTCATCACCAACCCAAAACCACCTTTTGCCCGCTTGGTGAGCCAGTGATATTCTTCGTCCGATAATCGGCCATCATCATGGCTTTGCGTATTGGTAAGAGGGGCCAGCATAAAACGGTTTTTCATGCTGGCGCCTGAAGGAAACTGAAGAGGTTGTTCAGGGGATATCATATTCTTCTTTTATGCAGTGACAAATCTACAATGACTCGTAGATTTCAAGCTATTGTATCGTTCTAAAAATACTTCACGTTAAGTGATACCTCAACAATACATAACATGTGTTTCCACTCCTGGGGTTGTTCATTTTTAGCTTCGCTGCTACTCCGTGGTGTCCATCGCAACAAAAACGAACCAAAAAATGCCCCGACGATGAATGTCGGGATCTAAGGACTTGTCCCGCTAACTATGAGGAGCACAGCGACGATCACCGAAGGTAAACTCGCTCCGCTCAACTCCGAGGAACGAAGTGACGATCACCGCAGGTAAACAGTACCGGGACCTCCCACCCTCCCAAACTTGACGAAAGCGGGTCACCGCTACGGAATTATATTAATTTCGTCATCACAGCAATGATTTGATGAATAGATGAACCTCTCTCAACAGGATAACATTTTTGAGCGGATTGGCACGAGCGAAGCTGTATGTAATTCGATATTTGAAGGTACTCGTGTATCAGAATTTCAGCAGTACCACCATTTGGCTGGGGGTAACTACACGAACGGTTTCGACATGGTGGATAAGCGTTTCTATCGCGCGATCGCTTTTGCGGGCCTGCCGATGAGTCTTTCAGACTTCCTTATCCTTAAGGCGAAACTTAGAACCGCAGGCTTTGCCCTATTCTGGCAAGAAGGCTATCACTACAAGGTTAGAGACTTTCGCTTACAGCGCCCGCTATCGAAATACCATTTTGACGGGGAGCCACCGGCTAACATTTCTCAGTTAAGGTTGAAGGAATACATACTGTTTCCTTTGAGCGCATTCCCGGATGAGAATGAACTGATGATGGTAAGACTACTCAACCTCAATACAGAATCGGCAAGTACGGCTGAGCTTTTTGAAGTATTGCAGAAGTGGGATGAGGCGTTTCAAATCACGCTCCTTCACTGGTCTCCTATTCAGTTGTATCTAGAAAAGGTACCGGAAGACAGGGAAGAACTCTTCCAAACCTTTCTTTCTCTCAACGCCTACTTCCCTGGAGATGGACCAGCTTACGTAAGAAGTGTTTTTGAAGATGCACTGCCTTTAATAACCATAGATCCTAAAGCGATATCTCATTAAAATAATTCATGGAACATAAGCTTCTCGATGCACCGGATCCGATTCAGAGAAACCCCTTGCGATTCTCTCAATTATCGTTTATCAATGCGATTGTTTTGATGATCATCTTTGTCATGATCATCCTGGAAAGCGCTATTACTATTTATCCGCCCCTTTCTATTGTATTCAGTCCTCCGCTCTGGCTCGGTATTATTTTTCCCCTGGCAGTGATCAGTGGTTTGGTTTTCACCATTCTGAGTTTCACCAAAAGAGAACCAAAAAATAAACGCAGGTACTTTGGTGCAACGATAAACATCGCGATGTTTCTAGTGCTGATCTTTTTTGCCTCGAAAGCACTCACCATTTACTTTCGGCACTTTGCAACAGATTGAGGCGCCCCAGCACCGCTAAGACACCTCCGACCAGTCTAGTTCAAGTTCCGATAATCCGATGGGCTAAGGCCTACTCTGGCCTTGAAGAGTTTATTGAATCCTTGTGGGTATTCAAAACCGAGACTGTAGGCAATATTGCTGACCGCCTCATTCGAGCCTAAGAGCATATTCTTGGCCCTTTCTACGACATAGTCCTGGATATGATCCTTGGCATTGCGGCCTGTTTCTGTCTTGATCAAGTCTCCCAAATAATTCACCGACATACTCAGCATATTGGCACATTCCTTTACCGTCAACACACCATTGGTGAAGGGCTGTTCGGAATTGTAGTACTGCTTCACGAGCCGATTGAAATCCGACAGGATATCCTTATTCAAATTGGTACGGGTAAAAAACTGCCGATCGTAGTAACGCTTACTGTATTTGAGCAGCATTTCGATATTGGCCACAATCAGTTCCTGACTATGCTTGTCGATATTCTGACTGTACTCCATGTAGATCTTATTGACCAAGTCGGTCAGCGCCGTTCTTTCATCATCTGAAAGGTGGAGCGCTTCATTGCTCTCATAGTCAAAGAAAGAGTATTCCTCAATCGTACTCCCCAGGGACGACTTTCGGATCAAATCAGGATGAAAAAGGACTGTCCAGCCTTCGGTGCTGGTAGACTGTTCCAGTTTTTCATCGAATTCCATTACCTGCCCGGGAGCGGTAAAGACGAGGGTTCCTTCCTGAAAGTCGTAAGCGTTTCGCCCGTACTGGAAGGAACCGGTATGGAAGGTTTTGAGGCTGATATTGTAGAGGTCCATCACAAAGCGAGTGTCAGTTACGTCGCGATCGAACCAGTGCTTACCGGCTGGGATCACCGACACCAAGGGGTGCTTAGGCTTAGCGAACCCCATAAAGTCGTGCACTTGGGTGATGCTTTCAATTCTAAGGATATCCTTCATCTTACTAATTCTTCTTAGCCATACTATTGACCATGCCCATAATCATGCGATCAAACCCGCGGTCGCTCAACCAGCGACGGCCCATCAAGGTCTGTGCAGCCATTTTACCGGCAGCGTAACGCGTCTTTGGCTTACGCGCGTTAATCGCTTTGGAGATCACCCCAGCAATCACTTCCGGTTCGCTGTAGTTGCCTGGTTCGTAGGCGTTAGCCATTACTTTCTCCATGCTTTGCTTCAAAGCGCCGTAAGGACTATTTTTTACTTCACCGAACTGGTGATCCATCGCTACATCGAACTCTGTCTTGATCGCACCAGGTTCTACGATTACAACATTCACACCGAATTGCTGCATCTCTAGGCGAAGGCAATCACTCCAACCTTCTAGTGCATGCTTCGTAGCATGGTACCAGCCACCCAGTGGAGTGTAGATCTTACCACCTACCGAAGATATATTAATAATCGTTCCTGACCTATTCTCACGCATGCTTGGCAGCGCAGCCTTGGTGACTTCAGCCAAGCCAAAGATATTCACCTCAAACTGGCGGCGGGCCTGCTCATAGCTCACCTCTTCGATAGGGCCATAAACTGCATAACCGGCATTATTGACCAAGACGTCGATGCGGCCATTATCGGTAATGACTTTGTTCATGACCTCTTTTACCTGATCATGGTTGGTGACATCTAATTGGAGGGCGTGGCCACCAGCAGCTACGAGATCTTGCATTTTCTCTACTCGGCGGGCTACACCATAAACGATATGGCCTTCTTCGATAAGTTGGAGGGCGGTTGATTTTCCTATTCCGGATGATGCTCCGGTGACGACGATTACTTTGCGATTCATCTATTTCTGGATTCTGTTTACTGGTTATCGGAGCATATTTGCCTGGGCTCATGCTCCGTATTTGTTTTGATTTATTACAAAGCTAGGGGCAGAAGTAAGGCCATGCTTATCCCAATTCCAGTAAAACTGATCCAGATTACAGATTTGACGGCAATCTACTCGTCATGAAGTAGTTGTGCGAGCTATTTGCTTACCAAGGCAATGGCTGCCCCAGGTGGAAATAGCCGCCATTAGGGCCATCTGCATCCAAAGTGGCCAACTGTACGCTGGTCTTAGCGCCTTCTGCTACTTCTAATGGTGCATGCTCCGTACCCAAGTCTGTTTTCACCCAACCAGGGTGAGCGCTATTGACTTTGATAGGCGTTTCCGCCAAGGCCTGTGCCAAATGCACGGTGAACATGTTCAAGGCCGACTTGGAAGAGTTGTAAGCGAATGGTTTCACACCGTACACTTCGGCGGTAGGATCGGAATGGATCGTCAAGGATCCCATTACGCTAGAGACGTTCACAATACGTCCGGCTTCACTTTTTTGGATAAGCGGCAGGAGGTCTTGCGTAAGCGCGACCACGCTGAAGAAGTTGGTATCAAATGTTTTGCGCAGCACATCCTGCGAAACGCTAGCAACGGTATTACCCATCCATCCACCATCAGCTTCGATACCAGCATTGTTGACGAGGATATCTAGCTTACCATAGGTGCTAGTGACGTAATCGACCACCGCCTGGCGCTGGTTATCATCGTTCACATCCAACTGGACAAACTCTACATCCAGGCCCTGGTCTTGTAGGGGCTGAAGGGCAGCTTTACCACGCTCCTCGTTACGGGCAGTAGCGATAACTTTGATTCCGGCTTGCGCCAATTGTGCGGCAGTTTCCAATCCAATACCCTTGTTGGCACCGGTGATCAAGGCAATTTTCTTATCCATGTTGTGGTGAATTTTTTAGCGACAATGTCTTAAGAACAGCCTCTTTTGCCTTCTGGTTGACGAAGGCTGGCATTCTTATTCCAAAACTACTGTCTGCCCATGCAGCATTCGGAACTTCGCAATCGTTATTAGCATGGACGCTGGTAAGGCTTCCCTTTAATCGCACTAAGACTAGTATACCTATGCGCTATTTACTACTCTCCTGCATACTAACCTCCATTCTGTTTTCGGCCTGTATCGAGCCCATCGAAGAAATCCCCGATGAGGCGATTGGTCTGGCACCACTCTATGCCGTTGAGAACTGGGAGGATATCAGTATCACTGGCCCGCAAGCCATTCAGCAGTTGGGCAAATTGTACTACAAGACGCCCTACATCTACGCTACTGATCGAGGGCGTGGCATCCATGTGATCGATAATTCTGATCCAGAAAACCCCGTAAAAATTGCTTTCCTGCAAATTCCAGGTAATTCAGATCTAGCCATCCAGGGCAATACGCTCTTTGCGAACAATGTCCGCGATCTGGTAGCCATCGACATCTCCACCCTGGATAGTGTGCGTGTGGTTGATCGTCAGCGCGATGCCTTCCAAATTATTGGCGTCAACTTCCCCGAGGGCTACGCGGGCTTCTTTGAATGCGTTGACCCCGAACTCGGCGAAGTAGTGGGTTGGTACGAAACCACCCTCATCAAGCCACAATGCTGGCGCTAATCCAAACCCACTCCTGAAAATAGAACTGCAATGAAACGACTGCTCTTCTTACTGCTACTACCACTGCTTTTTATGACCTGTTTTGTTGATGATGCATCATTGGCCGAAACGGGCAATACCGGACAGGGTGGCTCTCTGGCGCGCTTCACCATCGTCGGCAATTACCTCTACACCCTGGAACCAAATGCCCTGAAGTGGTATCGGATAGCCTCTAATGGCAACCTGGAACCGGGAGGTACTAAGTTCGTAGCCGACGGTAAAGAGACCATCTTCCCACTCGGCGATTTATTATTTATCGGCGCTAATGATGGTATGTCCATTTTCCAGATTGGTGAAAATGGTGCACCCGAATTTCAAAGCGAGGTTTTCCATATTGTAGCCTGCGACCCTGTGGTAGCTAATGACCAATATGCGTACGTGACCCTGCGTACGGAGTCTTGTCGGAACCTCTTTGGAGGTGCCGAATCAGAAAACTTGCTGAACATCTACGATGTCAATGATGTCAACAATCCGGATATCATTGCGAACTACGATATGATTTCTCCGCGCGGCATGGGGCTGGCGGGTGATTACCTCTTTGTTTGTGAAGGTTCTTTTGGGTTGCGCACTTTGAATGTGGCCGATCCGCTGAACGTAGAGTTCCTGGCCTTCAAGGAAGATATTCATGCGAATGATGTTATTGTACTTTCAGATATCCTGCTGGTCATTGGCCCTGATAACATCACGCAGTTCGATTATAGCGACCCTGCCAATTTGGTCCAACTCTCTGAAATCAAGATTGAATAATGCACCTACGCTACCCTTTTCGTCTTGCGACCTTCTTGCTTGTTCTCTTCACCCTGCCAGCCTTCGGGCAAACGGTAGCAGAAGCAGAACCGGAGGAGGAAGAAATTAAGGTGATGGTCCGCCATTCCCTGATCCATTGGTTGGATCCTTTTCTACCCAGTGCCCAGATAGGCATCGACTATCGTATTGCGCCCAAGCATTATCTCCGACATGAGGTGGGCTACTTCTTCGATATCGGCTATGAGGACCCACAATCCCTCCTCGGCCTCAGCGGTTTTCGTTTCCGTACTGCCTTTCGGAGCTACCGCCGTACCGCCCTCCCCAGCCGACGATCCACCTACGTGGAGTTTAACCTAGACTATCGCTACACGGACATGGAGATCGCGGGTGATTTCTGGCGCGACAACTTCAACTTTCAGCAACGTATCAACTATCGCGTTTGGCAAAACAGCGTGACCGGCAACATGCAAGTAGGCCAAAGCCGAGCCATCGGTAAACGCTGGCGTATCGATCTGGGAGTTGGGTTAGGCCTCCGGCTAAACCACCGCAAATTTAGCTCCGTACCCGATGATGCGGACTTCAACACCAATGGCGATCTCTCCGTCTGGAACTATGATTTCCGTACGGGCTATAGTGTGGGATTGAACATGCCGATTGTAGTGGCGATTGGGTATTGGTGGTAGTGGATTAGTAGAGTATCTTTCAGCAAGGTCTATCGAAAATGAAGCATTTATAGCTTGAATTCGACCACTTGGTACGGTGCTTCGCTATTACCTCCGTCTGTTTCAAGATGATCAAGTAGATTCTGCAGGCTGTTGCCAGCTACATCCTCCAAACGGCTATCGACTACAATTCGATAATTTCCTTTGCGCCAATTACCTCTTGGAATGAATTGTATGAGCTGTTCGTGCTCAAAGACTTCCCAATGGCCATCTAGAAGGTTTCCTTCTTCATCTTCTATCTGAATCATGGATTGAATCAAAGCATAATCCAGTATTCTGTCAAAATGTATGCTTAAGGTGTCTTGACTATTTGAAGACGGTAAATCGAGCGCCCATTCGTTCACTTCCATTTGACGACGGTAGGGACTCACAACTACAATCTCTTTTGTAATATCCCCTGAAAGCGCTTGCCCGTAGACATCTGTCCAGTCACCAGATATGCTTAGGGTATAGCTTTTGCCTTCCAGCAAGGCAGGGCCAAGTGACCTATTTGTAGCGACTCCTCTTTTGATACGTCCTGGGTCCAATAAAATAGTGAGTCGTTTACCATCCGTGCTCCACAACTCTTGTTTGAATTCCATGAATGCCTGCCCGTCAATATTCCCGTTCGAATCTACTAGTTGGATGTATCGCAGCGACTGTCCTTTCCTCATCGGCGAATTGAAATGGATATAGAATCGCAATACATTTTCGGGCAGTTCGCTAGCTGACGGGAATATGCTCAGCACTTTCGCTTCCTCCACCGCTCTCTTTTCTCCTATTTGGAATCGTCTGTAGTTGTAAGGATTCTCGGAGTGAGACGTTCGCACCTTAGCAACATAAGTCAGTCCAGCTTCAAAAGGAAAGTACGGTTCGAAGTTCAAGTAATCCCCTACTCTCGTATATCGTCCTTGAACGGCGTTCGAAACATATGTCTCTGCTTCATTCTCTACAAAAACCATCAAAAGATCGGCTTCCCGCTCCTGATCAGGAATGCTTGAAACATCAAGCCTGACTACCCCATCCAAAGTGTCCGGCAACAGCAACTCAGGAACAGTCTGTGCGACTGCTCCCGAGTTGAATTGAATCAAGCAAATGAGGATAATATAGAAATTAGATTTCCGCACGATTTACTTGTTTTGCTCAGCTGGAGTAGCTAGCACCCGGCACAATCACTAAAGTCTGTTAAATACTGGGCTTTGGTGTTAAACACTCTTAAGGTATTTCTGCCAGCGTTTTGCGAGCGCTAACTTTCGGGTAAAACCCGATAAAAGTGCATAAGCAAAGTTTACTTTCCGTCCTCTTCCTCACCTTCTTTCTGGTGAGCGCATTTTCGCAGTCAGCATCTAACAACGACTTCCTGGAAATTGACCAAACCCTCTCCCAGGAATACGACCTCAACCAACCCGGCATTGCTGTTCTAGTGGCACAGGGCAACGAAGTCATTTTCGAAAAAAGTTATGGCCTCGCGAATCTGGAAGACCAGACACCTTTGAGCACAGACATGGTTTTCGAGATCGGTTCTATGACCAAACAATTTACCTCTACGGCCATATTGCAATTGGTAGAACAAGGGAAAATTGAGCTGGATGCTCCAATTCAGCAGTACATCGATGCCTATCCGGAAAAGAGATACCCCATTACCGTTCATCATCTCTTGTCGCAGACCTCTGGTATTCCGGAGTTCTTTGATGTAGATGAGAATGAGTTTGACCTACTCAACCAGAAGCATACGCCCGAAGAACTGATCAATTACTACAAGAACGAACCACTCCTGTTTGAGCCCGGAACGGCATTCAAATACAGTAATTCCAATTACCCGCTACTGGGTTTAATTATAGAGAAGGTGGCCCAAATGCCTCTGGCCGAATACTTTGAGCAGTTCATCTTCGAACCCTTGGAGATGACCAATACCTCTTTGTGGTATCAGGAGGAAGATCAACCTGCTGCGCCTACAGGATATCGCTTCAATAGCGAAAATGAATTGGTGATGTCTCCGCCTATCGATGGTTCTACAGTCTATGCAGCCGGAGGCATTGTATCTACGCTTAGGGATCTGTTCAAATGGTATCAGGCACTACGAACTCCGAACTACATTTCCAAAAACATCGTCCGTCAATTACAAAGGGAGAAGAAAACGAGTCGTCGCAAGGGCACCGGCTACGGTTATGGCTTTTTCCTGGAAGAGCTACAAGGCCAGCCGGTGATTCAGCACGGTGGCAACATGTATGGGTTTACCAGCACCGCGATGTACCTACCCAAGCAGGACGTTTACGTCTGTGTGCTCTCGAATAGGGCGCTCGACAACACCAAAAATATCGCCCGCTACATTGCGAGCCAGGTGATAGAACGGCCCATGGAATACTATCGTCAACTGCATCCGTCGCAGGCGGTAGCGTACACCGGCAAATACCAGCTCACGGAGCCCCAAGAGCGTGTGCTTGAAATCCTGATCTACGAAGGCAACCTGGTCATGTACTTCCCTGATGCGCCAGGTACAGAAGTTGCCCTTTTAAATACTGGCACGGACGCCTTTACCGCTCCGAACATCAATTTCCGAGTTGAATTCAATCGCAATCCGTCAGGAGAGGTAGAGAGCTTCACGGTCTTCCAAGATGGCGAGTACACCTGGACCAAAATCTGATCCTAAGTTGTGCGGAGTGTTTGTATTTTGAGGGTGATAAATCTAAGAACCACAAAAAACCGAGAAGATGTCAGGAGGCGATTGGAAAGCTATGTTCAAGGCCGTACAGGACGGTGACTACAATCTGGTAGAATACTACCTCAGAATTGGGATCGATCCCAATTATCAGCACCCCGAGTTTATGGCTGCGCCATTGGTCGAGAGTATTCGCTTTGGAGAATTGAAAATTGCAAAACTCCTGCTCGACAATGGAGCTGACCCTAAGATTGTAGAAGTACTGGAAAAGGAAACCGCCTTTTCGGTAGCCGAAGACAAGAACAACCAGGAAGCTATTACCTTATTGAATGCCTACTTAGAACAGGAAGGCTAACTTAATCCATATCATTCTGCGCATAATCGTAGAATAAGGATGACAAGCCGGACCCAATCCTGCGGACAATTCTTTTGGCTAACAAATCGTGTTTTTTACCTCTTTTGAGTCCAAAACACCTGCCGAATCCAGACAGCGCATAACCTGTTTGAACCTCTCGTAAAGCAGCATGGTAGCGAATGGAACTCGGTGTAGGGGTAAATCCATCATCGCAGCGCGGCGCACCGAGGTTGTCGGAAGTACCTGAGGTCCGCGTTACAGCACCACGATCGTATCTGACGCGGACCATTAGCACCGCATCCACCTCCAATATGGCAGCCAATTCGTAGAGCCCTAGCTCCCAACTATCTTGTAAGCTGATCTGATTTAATTGCAATCGGGTATTGGTCTCCGCAAGTTGCTGGATGCGTATTTCATCTGGATATCGGGCATCGATATAGTCATGTAATTCCTGGAACATCTCCTGCTGGATTGAATAAGCAATGCTATGCTCGAGGTATTGCAACTCGTCGCTTGGAATAGCACTTTTGGCGATGCCCAAATGATCAACATTACAGGGCAGGATCGCAATAGTCGGTAAGTTCTGTGGAGTACTAGGTGCGGCTAATTGAGCGAAGCCGGGGTTGTAATTCAATAAGAATACCACAGCAGTAAGTAACGGAAGGAGTGTTATCTTTTTCATCTGGAGCGAGTTTTAGTGGAAGAAGCCTATCTACTAATTTAACGTGAGGTTTGTGCTATGCTGGGTAGATGATACCAATCGTAATTTTTTCAAACCTCACAGTACCAGGTACTTAGTAAATAGTACTTGGATTTATTTGCCCTACAGCTAATCAGATATCCAAGTACTTTGTACCAAATACCAAGTACGCGTGATGTTGGGGTAGACTAGGTAGTTCATTATCAGTTTTTCAACCCCCAACTTCACGTTAAGTTAAGTATTGAATCTGCCCTTTTGTTCAGGGCATAGTGAGGCCACCTAATCCGTTAATCCTCAGTCGTTCGTGGTTTTCCGGGGAAGAACATATTCACTGTCTTCGTATACGCCTCATAATCTGGTCGCTTTTGCAGCGAGTAATACTCTGAAGGTTTAGCCCCCGTGAAGTAGACCAGAGTGGTATACATGATTCTGGAAATGAAGAGTAAACCTAGCCCCAATAAAATCCACACCACCAAACTCTCCTGCTCCTTCAGGGCTATCCAAGATGGGATGGCAGCAATGATCAGGGCATTCCACACCATCCATTCGGCGAAGTAGTTGGGGTGCCTGGTATATTTCCACAGACCTACATTGCATACTTGGTTTCGGAGTCCCTGCTTTTTCATCTCTTTCAGGAAGCTGGCCTTCTGCTTGTCGGCAACGGTCTCCAGCACGAAGGCGCCAATCCAAAGGGTTAATCCGATGATCTCCAAGGCGGAAAAACTCGGGTTATCATTTGCGCCCATAATCAGAGCCGGGAAGGCCAGGTAAGCCGCATTCGCCAAGCCCTGCATGATAGCATCTACTTGCATGGCCAGTTGGACATTCGTTTTGCCTTGGCGTTCCCAACGAATGCGCTGGTATTGGTAGCGAGGCAACTCCTTTTGCAAGTAGCCCTTGCGCCAATACATCAAAGCAGCCAAGCCCATACGTAGGCCCACAAACAGGTAAGCACCGCCGATTGCCCATACCCGCCATTGGTAGCCTTTACTAAACAGGATAGTTACCAGGCCAATGATTGCCAAGCCCCAAGGCCAACCAATATCAACGTAAGAAAGACGCTCCGTCTTCCAAATCGGAATGCACACCACCAGGGTAAAAAGTACGAGCTGTAGCACGCCATTTAGCAGCGAAATCTGCGCCAATGACTGGGTACAGAGTAGCAGTATCCAACCTAGCAGAAAAGGATAGAGTGGTTTGAAGTATTTCATGATCAGCGGTAATGTCATACCAAGATATTCAAAATTATGAGGCCGCTATCCTCAGACGAAGGTCGGATGAAGCATTCAAGACAACCAATTCTTGCTACCAACGTATAAGCATTTGAATAACTCCCTTGGAATGGGTAGTTTTATTCTGCCGATTTAACCAAGCTGTTTTACCTGCTATAATCTGCTAAACCCAAGAGCAGATTCTACACCCCAACTAGGCATCATGACTACACCCAAACATTTCCTCACTGCTATCTGCCTGCTGTTCTCTAGCTGGCTTCTGGCCCAAACCTCATCGGGCAATCCCCAAGATGATATTCGAGCCCTAAAGGGGCTGCCAACTGCTGAATACCTGCAGACAGCGGTCAACTACGCCGTGGCCTACAGCATAGAAGAAGACTGGTTTGCGGTAGACAAATTGATGGCGGCTGCACTATTCAAAGCACGCCGAAGTGGAGGGAGAAGCACCGCGGCCACCGTACACATGACTTACGCGAACGAACTGATCAACTGCTGCATAGACACCAATAGTGACTGGACAAACTATGAGCGGGCGTTAACCAGCCTAGGAAAAGCACACAATCTAGACCGCAATAAGGTACTTACGGAGGACATCAAAGACTACATCCGACGGATCAATGCCGTAGCAGAAGCACCAAAAGTATTTACTGCCATCTCGATGTTGGCCGAGAAGATTGATCCTTCCGGACAATTCTACAGTGAACTGAAAGGCTCCACTATGGCAGCGGTAGCCCAGCAGGACTTAGCCATGCAATCGGCAGAACTACGCAGTGCGGTACAGGCGCAAGAACAAGAAATTCAGAACCTCAGTCTGCAAGCTGCTCGCGAACGGGCCATGGCTGAGTACCATCGCAAAGTAGCCGACTCGCTGCACTTTGTAGGGATGATCGATAGCCTCAAGACCATACAGCAAGAGCAAGAGTTGATGGAGCAAGCGGCCACCATAGAGCTGCAAGAATCAGAACTAGAGCTCCAGCAAGCTCGCACTAAGAATCTTATGGTGATCATTTTCTCCGCATTGCTGGGCTTGGGATTAGTGACGATCTTCTACCTGCGGTCGCGGCAATTGAATCGTCGACTGGCCGAGGAGAAAGAACGCTCGGAGGAGTTGCTCCTCAACATCCTACCGAAGGATGTCGCCGAAGAACTCAAGACCACCGGACAGGTAGAGCCCAAGTTCTACGAAGTAGGCACGGTGCTTTTTACTGACTTTGTTGGTTTCAGCCATATCGCTCAGAACCTCAGCTCTGAACGACTGATCAAAGACCTGGATGAATGTTTCCAAATCTTTGACGAGCTCGCCGGCGAATACGGTATCGAGAAAATCAAGACGATCGGTGATGCTTACATGTGCATCAGTGGCGTACCTACGCCTGACGCTTCGGCAGTGCAGAACATCATCCGTTTTGCCCTTGATTTACAACATCGCCTCGCCGACTGGAATGCCAAACGTGCGGAAAGTGGTCTGCCGCTCTTTCAGGCTCGTATTGGGATCCACACCGGCCCTGTAGTAGCCGGTGTAGTGGGCATCAAGAAGTTCTCCTATGATGTCTGGGGGGACACCGTCAACGTAGCGGCCCGAATGGAGAAAAAGGGCGCCGCCGGAAAGGTCAACGTCTCCGCAGCTACCTACGAGCTAGTCCAAGATCATTTTCAGTTTGAAGCCCGGGGCGAGGTAGAAGTCAAAAACATGGCACCCATGCAGATGTACTTTGTGGAGAATTGATACCTTCGGGTACTTTCAAGCGCACTCCTAAGTAATTCAAACCACCTATGTTGACTCATCAGCAAGCGTTCTTTCTCTGCCTGTCACTACTATTCACTTCCCTTTTTCCACCAGCATTATCCGCCCAGGAATTGTTAGTCCCCTACCGGGTAGGTGATCTCCTTGGCTACGCTGATTTGGATGGAAACCAGCGAATTGATGCTCAGTTCGAAAAAGCTTTTTTATTCGACAAAAATGGCTATGCCAGAGTAGAAAACGATGGCCAAGTAGCTCTTATCGATAGTACCGGTAAGTTGATGACTTTTTACGCCGAGCAATATCCGGAAGGGAAGACCTATTTTGATGAACTCGGCAGACGAGGTACTGGCTACTACACAAAATTTGGCGATTACACTACCTACGTAGGCGCGGATTTCCAATCAGAATTTGAATGTCCGTTTTATCTCTACAGAAGGCTCGGTAGAGTAGCTCAAACCGAGAAGCGAGAAAATCGCAAGCGGTATAGCACCATTGTAGATGACAACTGCAATTTGCTCTTGCCTTTTTCAGAAGATCGTACCTGGCTATTTACCATGGAAGGCCGAGCCAAGCGGCCACTTATTGCAAAAGAACACAAGGACGGCACGCTTGTGTATGACGATTACGCCAAACCCTTTCTGGATTCGATTTATGATCGCGTACGTATCGTAGAGCATAAAGATCAACGGCTATTTGTGTTGATGCGTAATGACGAAATGGATATCGTTAGTGATGAGCTAGAGGTCCTTTATGAAAACCTCACCACTGCTATCGCTTTTGATGAACAAGCATTTGGCGAGTTCAAGCAGAAAACAGGCCTTAGTTCAGCGATCATCGTCAAGTTGCTCGAGTTGAACAAAACGATACGCTGCTTCGTGAGCCGCAACAATGATTGCGTCTGTTCTACCTCTAGGTTTCTTTTGAAGGGTAGTTTCATGAACGGTAAAAACTTGCTGGCAGAAGGAGAAAACATCCGGGGTTGGAACTTCAAGAGAACGTATTTCATCGTCAGCACTCCCGAGGGTAAAGACCAGGTCAAAAATATTCAAGGCGAATACATCGAGCTATCCGAAGCTGTAGACACAATTATCAGCGACGTAAATTTCACCTCTATCATTGCCAAACAAGGAGAAGGTTATGCCTTTTTCGACTTGGAGGGGAATAAGCTCAATGACTTCCTGGCAGTAGAATACAATGATTGGAAAGTGCGACAAGAAGGTAATGTCAAATACGCCTATCATGACAGGAATGGCGTTCCGCTCACTGACTTTATTTATACTGACATTGATCGTACCATTCGCCAAAATCGCTTCTTAGCGAAAACCCCGAACGGATATACTATTCTTGATTCAATAGGTACGACGCTTTTAAACATTGCCTGTGATACCATCTACCGATTCAACCGTAAATCATGGTACTGGACGGTAGAAATCGGGGACAAAATGGGAATCTACAACTCCGACGGTGAGCTTATAGCACCGGTACAATATGATAGCATAAAGATGACCGGGCTCTTCGCTACTACTACTGGGTTCAGAGCGTACCGGGATGGTGTCCCCAGCCTGTACAGTCCCAAGGGGCAAGCACTTGATCTAGCAATTAGCGATCGACTGAAACATGAGGCTAAGTTGGGTTTCTGGTCTACCGGACACTTCAGGATCTATGATAAAGAAGAGAACAAAAACTACTTCTTTACGCCGGAAGGCGACCTTCTCACCACCCGAATCGTTGACGGTGGTGAACTTCATGGGCGCGGTAAAGAACATCACCTTTTCATCTTAGGCGGCAGCTACATTAATTACACCACTGGCGTTTACTATCGTAAGGAGGAGTGACCGTACTACTGCTTCGCCACGCGCATAGTCCTCAGTAATTGGCCTGATCGGTCTTTTAGCTGTAGAAGGTAAATACCAGAAGGTAGATCGCTGATATCATATTGACCTGCTGGCTGTACCGCCAGACTACGTAATGGGCGACCAGTGAGGTCCAAGATTGTCAGTTGATGGGCAGCTATCGGACTATCCAGCTGGAAATAGTCCGTAGTTGGATTAGGATAAAGGCGTATGGGCTCCTCTTCCAAAGTCACTGTACTCGTCACGCAAGTAGCACCTCCAGTAACAGAGAAATGGTAGTTGACCAACAAGGTATCGGTAGGCTCATCCAGATTGGTTAGACGAAGTACCACATCGGCCTCTCCACCGTGTGGCACCCAGGTTCCGAAATCGATGTGGGCAAAAACATCCAGATAACCCTCATCCTGTGACGCCAAATCAAAACTCAGGGAGTCGGTATAGATAACCGAGTGTATCCACACCCCAAAAACGGAGGTCTCCCAGCAGTCTGGCTTATCGTTGACAATGCGTTCCCACTTGATGCGTAAGGTGCCCTCTGAGTGGTTTCTGATTATTGCCGGCGCACGCACAAACTGGGCATGCTCGACGGTATCCAGATCCACTGCCACCTCGACTACCTCTGGGGTGACCGTGTAGTTTTGGGCGGATACAAAAGTGCAGAAAAGGAGAGAAAGGGATAAGAGTAGAAATCGAATCATGGGTTAGTGTGCTTAATGGGTATAGGAATGATAGTTACTAGCTAAGCCTCATCCGGCAGTGCTTCGAACTCTTTTTTCTTGGCCATAAACCATTCCTTCATCGCCCCAGGCTCCTGCATGAGCGTTCGCATCTGCATCATAGCTTGGAGATGCGCTTCATCTCCTTGCTCGAACATTTCCATACCGTGATTCTTACTCAGCGTAGCCATTTCGTCAAAGCTCTCCGCTCGAAACTCAAGATCGCAGGCACCGCCCAATTGGCGGCAGGTCATTTTCTTCATCGCTGGTGGTTTACACCAAAGATACTAAGGCCAAAGGGAACACTACTTATCCTCCTCGAAACGGTAATCCTTCATTTCCGCTTTAACATAAGCATCAAAGCCATCTCTATCAACCCCCAACTTGTCTTCCAGGAGGCGATGGAAATCTTCATTACTCGTTCCGTATTTCAGCGCTTCTATCCAACCAGGTACTCCTTCTTTTTCGTAGATCCTCTTCATCAGCAAACCACCGATTACATAGCGCAAATCAGATCCGTGCTCCCCATTAGGGACGTCTATCTTGAGTTTTGAAATGTCTGAAAGGTCAAAGTCGGGTTGCTCGGCCAGGAAGGTCTGAAGCTGGCGCAAATGCCAATCGAGTGAATGGTCCGATTTACCGCCAAGGAAAGTAGCAATCCCCTCCCCTACCCAAAGATGTGGATCTTGCGGCACAAGGTGAAAAGTGTAGAGGTGTACAAGCTCGTGCGGGAAATAAGAAGAGTTATTGCCGGAGTAAATGGTGTTATTGCGCCAACTGGCAATCCCCCCCTTACCGGTCGGATTGTACATGCGGTTCATGTACTCATACCCCCATACATCCACGATATGGCGAGCGTTACTGGCAACGAAGTAGTCAAATTCCAGGGGCTCCACATCGAACAACTCGGCCATCTCTAGATTGAATTCTTGCATCTGTTCGGCTTCCGCCAATTGGAAATCATGAAAGGGGTACACATAGTAATTGATGCTCCCAACACGATGGTGCTCCAGCACTTGCTTGAAATACTCCGCACTACTGATGAGCAAAAAACGGCCATCAACTTCCTTGGCGTAAACCGCAGAAATCACATCCAAATGAACCTGCCCTGCCTCATCCACATGAGAGAAGGCAGAGGCCAGGCGCCAGTGGTCATTTTCTACCGTATGTACGCCGATGACTTTACACTGCATGGGATATCCACGCTTAGCCAAACTTGGGATATCAATAGCCCAAAAGTTCTCATCCGGCACCTTCATGTTAGCAAAGGACCAATAGGGTGATTCGGGATCCTGAAATTGGCCACTACTAATGTAATCCTGCCAGAGCTGGATGATCTGCCGCTCAGATTCACCGTCCGCATTGGTGACCTCCTCGTGTATGAAGAAATCAATACCGGAATCATCAGTAGCGGTTTGTGTCTCAGATTGTGCAACCACTTCACCGAGCAAGCAAAGAACGCATGCAAAGAGAAAGAAACGCTTCATAGTGATGTGCTTTTATTGTGGATTCTCAGCGGCTAGTACTTCTCCAACAAATCATCAAATAGGCCTCGCTTGGCCATCATCTTGCGTAGCCCTTGGCTCTCTTCCAATTTCTTGGAAAAATCCAGCCCGTGTTCAATGAGCAATTCCAGGTACTCCCTGGAAATAATGTCTCCATATAGATAAAGCTCATTGGGGTCCGCTCCATTGCGTACCAGCTGACTATTAACTTCATCCGAATAAGAAATCTGCAATATAGATCGGCTCCCTAAGGGCTTAACATCCTTCATATCCCAGCCGTTCTCAATCCAGCGGCGCACAATTTCGGCATTGCCTTTTTCCAAATGAACCCGGCGTGGACAGAAGTAACTTTCGATGGAGGCAGTGTGATTAAGAAATGACTGAAAGTTGCTGTACAGCAAGTGAGTTTGTCCTTGGGCACCCATCAAAAAGACCTCCTCCGTCTCGTGGTTCATGAGTAGTATTTGCTCCTCTGCGCAGCGTGCAAAAGGAAACAGCTTAGTATCAAGTTGATGGTCTTTGTGCAAATTGATCAATGCATCGACCATCTCCTCCACCTTGACCAGATTCTCGATTTTGCGCCAGTCTTCAAAGGCCACTTTGACATGGTCCATTCCGCTGATGTAATCCTGATGATTCATCCATTTCATGAACCACTTGTAACTACTAGGCAAAGTGTAACCTATGTTGGATTCCAGCTGTTGAAATTCTTCGGCAGCTACCTTTTCCTTGTTGCTTCGGTACGTATCGCACTGCCATTCTACCAGGTCCGGATGCAACTTCGGGCCACCATTAGGGCGAGGTACTTCCTGATATCCTTTGTTCAGCAAACCGTCAATTTGCTGGCACATACCAGTCAGCTTCATCTCTTGTTCTGTAAACGGCAGGCTAGCAAACTGCTCTTTGCCACCTTCGCGCAGATGGACCTTATAGTTGTAAATGGCAAACTCCACAAATGAGCCATCCATTTCCAAGTAGCGAAAGCGCGTACGGAAAGCCGGCAATGCATCCATACGTACCCGAGACTCCAACTCAAAAGGTGTCAATTCGCGCTTGATCGGACAGTTGTAATAGCTCGAATCATGGAGTTCCTTTTCCGTGACAAAATCACTCCAATTCAGATGATTCAAATTGAAGATGCGCCGTACTGAGTTCTCTTCCGTGGTGGTGCATACGCCTATTCGGTGTCCACCGCAGGCAATCCAGTTAGACGCCAACCAGATGAAGAAACGCTGGAATTTTTCGCGGTACAGCAAGCTCTCACGATGCTCCTCCAGGTAGACATCACAATCTTCCGGATAGTGAAGGTTATAAATGCCTTTGCCCGGAAAACTATCATAACTAGGAAAGAGCTTGTTTTCGTAATCCTCCTCCCCAATGATATCTTCGTGCTTATCGAGATACTGCACCGTAAAATCAAACTCCCAGGCTCCATGCCATAATTCGATTTTCCGCACAATGGTTTTGTCATTTCCTACCGCACGTACCAATAGTCCCTTCAGCGTCCCTGCCTTTTTCTTGTTTACTTCGGCGATGATCGCCTTGAAGGAGGTTTGCAGGGCTTCGGTACTAGCTTCCATCCACTGCTCCCAATGCGCTAAAAATGCTTTCTGATACGGTCCAAGTTCTTGCGTCTCCATCCTCGTCTATTATTGTTACTCTACTCTTTATTGCTTTCGCTTGAAAACGTAACCTTCCTTTACTGCTCCCCAAACTTGTTCTCCATCCGCATTCCAGCCCTGATCCCAGGAAACGACACCATCGTCACAGACGGTTACAATGGAGGTCGCATAGGAAGCACCTCTTAGTGTACTTAGACATTCGGCATCTTTGGTGGAGCCGCTAAAACAGCCTTCTTCGTTCTTTTTCAGATAAACCGCACAGCCTTCGCGCGCCATGAGAGAATCAGCCGTAATAGCAGAAAACAGATCCGGGGTTTCCCAGGCATGGATAAAACGTTCCGGTTGCGGTAGCTCATAGACCTTACTCTCATACATACCGCCACCAACATCAGACAACTGATATACGCGCTGACGGTAAGGGCGTTTGATATACTCCGTCACCGCTTGCTCTACATACAGCCACTTAGAGCCGCTCGCCTCTTCCCAAATCGGAAACATCACCAGGTTAATATTGAAGAAGGAGGTGTCCTGTACCGACTGCTCCTCGCTAGAGAAGGTGCCGCTCATGAGTTCGTACAAGCGGTCCATATCGGATGCCGCCTGATGCTGGCCAGTGGTATTTTTCGTAGTGTTGCAGGCACTGAAAAGGCAGCAACAGAAAAGGATGACGGGTAGGATTGATTTCATCATCATCGGGTGGTTTTGATTTGTGCACCCAAAATTAATGATAATCTGCTGCTGGTAGTAACTGCTTAAGTAGATGCTGGGATTTGTCTGTAGACTAAAAACCAGTCGCCCTAATCTTCACTCATGAAATAGATAAAAAACAGGCGACTCTTCTCTGCAACTACGATCCCCACATCGAAGGTTTGTTGAGTAAGCGAATTCCAGCTGAACCCACCAGAATTCGTCCAGGGATTGCCGAAGCAGTTGGTGTAGGCAAAACGAATGTGTTCCCACTTGATCTGCTTAAATAAATTCGATTCGACAGCCTCCACCTCGCCCGGCTCGAAGTAATTAGGTGAGTTATAGGCAATGTCATAGCGTAGCCCCTTGCTAATCATTCCCTGGGCCTCTTCCACTGTAATGGAGTTCCAGGAATCTCCCAACTGTTCTAGTTTATGTTCAGCACATATCTGATCAAGCAAGGAAAACACTTCTAGTTCGGAATCAATGGATTCTTCCCATTCGAATTTGTAGGCATGTCCCCAAACGCGGCTTCCTAAATCAATTTCATTAAAGCGATACATCCTTATCAAGGTAGCACAAAATGCTCAAACTCCTCACCATTGAACCGGAAGCCCCCAGCATTATGAGAGCCAAGCCAGATGCCACCTTCACGGTCTTTGTACATGGTATATAGGAGTACGTCTTTACCTTCATGGGTAATGGGATAGTGAAAGAGCTGCTCGCCATCGTAACGCCACATGCCATTGCTGTAGGTAAGCATCCAGAGGTCACCAGTGTTATCATCCGTTACGGCCGACATGAAATAGGGAAACTCCATGTGGTCTGGCCCAGCCGTCATGCCCTCCGTTTTTTCGTAGGCCCAGTGGCCAGGTTCATCTCCTGTCATATCCACCCAATAGAAGCGGTAGCGTGATTGAGAATTACTCAACCAGTAGTAGCCATCTTTATCCTGAATGATAGAACGTACAGCCGGCACCCGGCCATCGTCGAGGACGCTCAGTTCTTTTTCCTTGATCCACATGGCATCAGTGCCATCATAACGATACACACCAGCCATTAAGGTGCCAAACCACATGACGCCATCCTTATCCTGGTGTATGCTGTACACCCCGTACGGACTAAAACTAGGATTCTTTACATATTCAATACCCAAATCTTTCTCCAGATCGTATTCTGGCAAGGTCAGCAGATAAAGAGATGTTCCGTCGTAACGATAAACCGCATTGCCATTGCCATTCATACTGAACCAGAGATCATCCCGTTCCAATTTCCATTGATTCAGGGGCGAGGTGACAGGATAAAGGGTGGTGAAGCTTTTCCCATCAAACCGGCTAACTCCCGTTGGCGTATCAAAGTAGATGTTCCCAAACTTATCCTCCTGGATCCCTCTAATTTGGTTGTCCACTAAGCCATCGGCCGTTGTGTATTCTATCAATTTGCTACCATCGTGGAAGTACACGCCCTCCCCGTTGCCGCCAAACCAGTAATGCCCGCTGCGCTCCTGATAAATTGCCCAAACTTGGGTCGGGAGTTCGGTGACCTCTTTACCTAATAGGGTTTCAGTAGCAGGGTCTTGCTCGGTGGTCGGTTGTTGCTGTCCCTGGCAAGCGTAGCAGGTCAGTAGTCCAAAACAAAAAATCAAACTTCGGATAGAAAGGATCATGGGGTAATGATTAGTCTGACGTGAGGTGAAATAAAAATTAAGATGCAAGCAATTGATAATCAAGTTTACAAATCTCAAAAATTGGAATTGGCAAATTGGAGTTCGGAATTGGATACTTCCCATCTCCCACTTCCCCCTTTCCGCCTTCCGCCTTCCGAATTAAAAAATCTAGGAGGCTGTTGATCAATCACCTACGTTTTCAAGGATTAAAACCTTACGTTTAACCTGAAGGTCTCGGTAGTTTTTGTCTAGAAGCACTCAAAGGTTTTTCCATCATATCGGCATACACCTGAAAGACTCCCTTGCCAGATATTACCGTCACGATCTTCCATGACGCCAAAGTACATCCCCTCCTCTCTTCGGATAATGTTAGGTGTGGCAAAACCGAGGTCAAACATTAGGGCATCATAACGCGTTAGCGCCCAGCCCATCTTGTTGTCAGGCGACTCTGCACTGGTCCAGATATTGCCCATACGGTCTTCATGGATGTAACCGACAAAGGGTTCGGCGTGTCGGATAAATGCACCCGTTGCCGCAAAGGAAGTGCCCGCTCCATTCCAAGTGCCTTTATACCGCCACATCCCTCCGTTACCACCAAACCACATATTGCCCTTCTGGTCTTTGATGATGCAGCGAATATTACCAAACCCATAACCTTCAGGCCCGACGAGTTTTGTAAAGGTCTTTCCATCATAAACACAAGCCATGCCGCGCGTACCAATCCAGTAGTTGCCATTATCATCCTGCACAATGGAATTGATATCATTACTTAGGAGTCCTTCTTCTGTAGTGAGGTTTCGGAAAGAAACGCCATCAAACACACTGATCCCTCCCATGGTACCTATCCACACCTGGCCCTGATCGTTTTCATAAAAGCAACCGATACTATCGTCTGCCAGGCCATCCTCTTCTTTGGTATAGTTGGTAAAATTAGTGCCGTCATAACGATACACGCCACCACCAATAGTACCGAACCAGAGATCACCATTACTAGCTTCCAGCATGGAAAAAACGTGATACTTTCGCAGGCTGTCTTGGTTAGTGTGGTTGGTAAACAGCTCTCCATCATAGCTCATAATGCCTTCCCACGTAGCCAACCAGATGGTACCGTTGCGGTCTTGCATGATGTTACGCGTAATGCTCTGCGGGCCCAAGGGACCTTTGATCACTGGCGAGACTACAAAGTAGGGATCATGGTCTTCGCCTTCGGCAACTGGTTTCTCCTGGGCGGGCGCTTCTTGTTCCGTCACTTCTACTTCTACACGTTCTCCCTGACGTGGCTCTGTCCTTACTTGTCCATTGCAAGAGTAGACACCAAAGCAGGCAGACAACAGAAGCGTCATAAGTCTAAGACTATTCATTATCTCGTTTTTTTCAAAGGTACTCCGAGGGCTTTCGCAAGCGTATTCATAAATGTAAAATAGTGTAAAAGGCTGTGTAAATATTACCCGCAACCAAGAGTCCAGACAATTGTTGTTTTTTGCGTATCATCACAGCACATTGAAATACACTTGCTTATGAAGTGGTTGAAGGTTTCTCGACTGGCTTATTTTCAAGTCATTGATCCTGAATACTTCAGCTATTCTTCGTCCCGGACCTTCCAGGTACGAAACTCAGAATAAGCTTTGTCTTCAAAATCAAGCACTCACAACTAATCTCAGTCCAAAACCTACAACCACTTCTATGAGCCACGAAAGAGAATTTGACATCATCATCTGGGGAGCCTCTGGTTTCACCGGTCGTTTGGTAGTGGAGTATATCTTCAAAACCTACGGCAACACGCCTGATCTTAAATGGGCGATGGGTGGTCGCAACCAGGCTAAGCTGGAACAGGTGCGGGCTGAAATGGCCGATGACTCCTTGCCGATAGTCATTGCTGACAGCCAAGATGATGCCAGTCTGAGCGCGATGGTGAAGCGTGCCAAAGTTATCTGTACCACTGTAGGCCCTTACGCCAAATATGGCTCAAAGCTGGTAGCTGCCTGTGTAGCGGAACAAACCGATTACTGCGATCTCACCGGTGAGGTCCAGTGGATGCGACGCATGATTGATCAACACCATAAAGCAGCCAAAGCGAATGGCACCAAGATTGTTCATACCTGTGGCTTTGACTCTATCCCCTCCGATCTTGGAGTTTACTACGTACAGCAGCAGGCACAGCAGCAAAGTGGCCAGCGTGCGCAACGGATCAATATGCGGGTAGCCGCGATGAAGGGTGGCGTTAGTGGTGGCACCTATGCTTCGTTGAGCAACGTCATGGAAGAAGCCATGCAGGATCGAAACATCTACAAAACGCTCACCAACCCTTATGGTCTCAACCCTGCGGGTGAAGATAGTGGGCCGGATAAACGAGACCTACAAGCAGTGGTCTACGACAAGGCGTCCAGAAGTTGGATCTTCCCATTCGTCATGGCAGGTATCAATACAAAAGTTGTTCGCCGAAGTAATGCGCTGGCTGGCTATCCATACGGAAAAGACTTCCGCTACGAGGAGGCGATGATGGCTGGCGATGGATTCGGTGGGCGCATGAAAGCCTATGGTGCGGCTATACCATTGGGCTTGATGGTCTCTGCAAAACCAGGCTCTCTACTCAAGAGAATCTTCGATTGGCTATTGCCAAGTCCCGGAGAAGGACCAAACAAGGCCGATCGAGAGGCTGGCTTCTACAAGTTTAAGCTCTTTACGACGCTGGAAGATGGCTCCACTGCCATGGGCATCGTCACCGGTGATAAGGACCCAGGCTATGGATCCACTTCGAAGATGCTGGCCGAGAGTGCTATTTGTCTGGCCAAAGATGAGCTCAGTTCGGAAGGCGGTGTGCTCACGCCGGCTGTAGCGATGGGCGATGCTTTGTTGAATCGATTGGTACAGAATGCAGGACTGACCTTTGACTATCAGGTAAAGTAAGAACCACTGGTAGGTCCTTGAGGATAATAAGGCCCAGTAGAACATAGGTGAGAACAGTAGTTCAAATTTTCGAAAGTACGTACCTTTATAGGTATGCGAATTCACCCCAGAAAACAAATCACCGGCTGGTTCCGTACGGCCGGCATCTTGCCTCTTCTCTTTTGTTGTACAGCGATATTGTCAGCACAACAAGAACAGTATCTGGATTCTTGCTGGATAGCGCTGGAGACGACCTTCACAACGGACAAACATGCACCCGAACTTTGGTCGCAATTACAAGCACTGGAGGAAGCCAGTCAGCCTGCCTTTTTCGAAGATTTCCTGGAGCGCGCCATTCCTTTTGTTACGCGCTGCTATGAATCCGAATTGTACTCGGAGTCCATTAGTTATTTCAAACACTTGGATACCGTACTCGATGTACCAGAGGTAGCAGAAGAGATAGCCATTTATCGCTGCGATGTTCTCTTTCACCTAGGACGCATTTATTCACTTACGCAGGAGGCAGAACTAGCACAGACTTACACAGAGGCTAGTATCGAGTGTTCAGAAGAACACGGACGCAATTCGATTTCAGGGTATAATTTGCTCGGCCTTATATCTGAAGATCTTGACAACTGGGAAGATGCTAAGTCTTACTACAACTTGGCTTTAGCAAAGCTTATTACCGAGTCCGATACCGAGGGCGAAAACGAAAGAGAAATACGGAAAAACCTAGGTAATACTTTCTTCGAATTGGGCTTGTACAAACAGGCACAGGCAGCGTACGAAACCGCGCTGGAATTAAGTATCCAAAACAACGGCCCCGATCATTACACGGTGGCACTAGCCTTGATTGATCTCGCTTCGTGTGAAGATCGACTTGGCCTGCTGAAAGCAGCACAGCAGCACTACGAAGAAGCATTGCGCATCATACAACTCCAGGAAGATCTGGAGCCTATGGCAATGGCCGACTTGTACTCAAAAATGGGTGTTATCATCTGGAAGAATGGTGGTTATGCAGAAGCAATCCGCTACTATGGGCAAGCGCAAAGCATCTACGAGCAGCAACCCGAGCTGCCGCTGGCCAAGCTCGCCTCCGTCTACACCAATATGGCCAAGGTTTTCACCTCTAAAAAAGACTTTGATCAGGCGCTGCACTTTCACCAACAATCACTGGCACTCAATGAGCAAGCCGACAATGCCTACGGCATCGCTGAGAATTACTCAGACCTGGGCTTAGTAGCCAGTAAAATGGAAGACTGGCCATTGGCAAAATCTTACTTTGAACAAGCGCTGGCTCAGCGAACGGAGGCCACCGACTTCAGGAGTGACATGGCTACCGACCACATCAATCTAGCCAATGCATATCTGGCCTTGAAAGATTTCTTTCCAGCCATGACACATGCCGAAGTTGCTGCTGCTATGCAACGCGCAATACTGGGCAAACGCAATCCGCAACGGGCTTACACACTAATTACGAAAGCACGTATTGCTCAGGCACGAGACAGGATTGATCGAGCCTTAGATCTGGCCCATAAATCGCTGATCGCGAATCACGAGACGTTTAAGGAAAACAAGCAGTCTCTTTTGCCAAGTTTGGAGGGCTATTTTCGATACGATTATATGCTAGAGTCGCTGCTACTGAAGGCAGAATTATTGAAGGCCAGTGCGGTAAAGTACGACCGCCCGGAAGACTTAGACCTCGCGCAAGTTCAATATCGCCACGCATTAGATTTGCTAGATAAAGTCCGCCGTGAGCTCACCAGTCGGGAAGATCAGATCACGCTGGTAGAGAACGTTCACCGTACGGTAGCAGCGGCAATGGATGGTTACCTCACGCTTTATGAACAGACGGGAGAACTGAGCTGGCTGACGGAGGCCTTCTACTGCTCCGAGAAAAGCAAGGCTAGCGTTTTGCAGGCAGCTATCATTGCCAACGAGGCGCAGTATTTTTCGGGTATTCCACCTGAACTTCCGGAACAGGAGGCGCAGCTACAAGCAGATATCGGCTATTATAAACGCCAAATGGCAACGGCCCCTGACAGCCTGCAACGGCGAGAAATGCGTGCTAAGCTTTTCGCTAGTCAAGAGGCCTACAATCAGCTACTCGACAATTATCGCGAACAGTACCCAGAGTACTATGAGCTACGACATCAACAAGAGCTCCCGACCCTCAGCGAAGTGCAACAGGCCTTGCAGCCTGACCAAACGATCTTGAGCTATTTCACTACGGAAACAAGCGTCTATCGCTTTGAAATCAGTCAATCAAAAGTTGTCTTGACTACATCGCCTTTGCCAGCCCGCTTCGCCCGTGACATTCGAGGCTTAAACAAAGGCATTATCCACCAGTTGGATGAAGTATATCTCAAGAAAGCGCAGCAGCTCGGAGAGCTTCTACTTCCCACCAGGCAAGCGGAGGAGCAAGAAGAACTCATTATCGTACCTGACGGAATCCTACTCCGCGTTCCCTTTGAGGTATTGCTGACGGACACTGTGGACATTGCTGCGCCCAATTACCAAACACTTCCTTATCTGATTCAAGATTACCAGTTGCAGTATTCGCCTTCGGTTTCCCTCTTCCATCAGGCCCAGACGGATACCTTGAGTAAATCTGAGCAGAGCACCAATGGCCTTTTGGCCTACGCACCTGTTTTCCCCGGAAGTAGTGCTATTCAGGCAGCTACCCGTGGAACGCCCTTTGCGGGAGAAAGAATCACGCCATTACCAGAAACAGAACGTGAGGTGAGCCAATTGGCTAACCTGTTCGAAGAGAACGACCGCCAAACCCAAACCTCCTTGCACCAATCAGCAAGTGAACATTCCTTGAAAGAAAGTGACCTCGGGCAGTATCGTTTTTTACACGTAGCAACGCATGGATTTGTGAATGAAGCAGAACCGGACCTTTCTGGCCTCTTGCTCTATCCTGACAGTACTGCTGGGGAGGATGGCTTGCTAGCCGTAGGAGAAGTGTACAACTTGCGCTTGAACACGGACTTGGTCACTCTTTCGGCTTGTGAAACGGGTATTGGACAAATAGCGAATGGCGAAGGGGTATTGGGTTTTACGCGTGCCTTTCTTTATGCCGGGGCAGAACGGGTACTGGTATCCCTATGGCAGGTGCAGGATGCGGCTACAGCAGAGTTAATGTTAGCCTTCTATGAACGTGTTTTGCAAACCTCCGCACCCGATTATAGTAGCCAGCTACAACAAGCCAAAATGCAACTTATTGAATCGGGTAGCTATAGTCATCCCTACTACTGGTCGCCTTTTGTGTTGATTCGGGGGTAGGTACCTTGTTAGGGTATTCACTATCAAAGGGGAAGAAATATTCCTATCATACCCCATCATCCAACAAAGTGGAATCTTGTCCTTCGACTGCTTGCTTTGGGAAGACAACACGATAGAACAACAGGAACACCAATACTGCATATAACGAAATCGCACGAGCAGGTGTCAGGAACGCTACCAGTGCCACCCAAAAACCAGCCCGCAATGGAAAGGGATTGACTCCTGACATATACATGTGGTGCGCCCAAAAGCAGAAAGCCAAAGCTAGCGTAAGAAAAATGAGTGCAAGGAATCTAGTCATGAAGGTTGAAGCCTAATCTGTGGCTGGTTGGATAATTTCACGAATGGTCGCCCAACCCGTTGGACTATCTGCGTAGCGCACATACGTGACCATTGTTCTACCACTAAAAATAAAGGACTCACCGCCTTCTTTCGGTGTCCCTTTGATAGAAAACTTGGTCTGCTCAATCACCAAATCCTTTTGGATGAGCATGTTTTCCACCTCATTTTCGATGAATTCCAGCGAATAAGCACTTAGAGTTTCTTCCAATCCCTGCATCACCGCTTCCCGCCCCTCCTTGACGTCCTGGTAAGCCAGTGCTTTGATCACCTCAGGGTGATGAAGCGATTCTATCTTTTCCAGATCGCCGGTGGAGAAAGCATCACGAATCATTTGGCCATTGTCCAATATTTGCTGTCGGATAACTTCCTCTTCGATGTCTGTTAGACAGGCACTAAGGAACAAGCCTGAGAAAAGCAGGAACACAACATAAATGGGCTTTATCATAAGAAAACTACTTCGGTAAAAAAGTCGACGTATTTGGCTACACACCTAGTACGATGTCTGCTAAAGATACAAGCTCCACGTTTAGCGGGCCTTACCTATCGCCACAGCCTAAAGGCTGCAGAACGAGGTAACCGTAATCAAGCTACCTGGCAATAATCTTATGGGTGGAATGCAATTGCTCTGCGTGGATCAACTTCAAGAAATACAAACCAGCGGGTACATCCAAATCCAGCCGATTCTTAAACGGCCCACTAGACATTACCCTACCTAGTTCATCAATGATCTCATACTGATCTACTTCCGCCTTCGTTTGCACCAGCACATAGTTCGTGAATGGGTTGGGGCCAATGGATACTTCTGCCTCTACAGGTGTTTCGACGATGCTTGTACTCAAATCTGCCAGGCCCGTATAGCCACTACCAAAAACACCGCCACCAATCAATAACTGTCCATTTTCAAGCGGGCATATGGCCTCAATATCCGTCTGCGCGACACCTCCCATAAAGGTATTGACGGTACTTCCATCAAAACTCACGATACCGCCACATGCTTCGGTACTATTATCGGAGTAGGTGATCTCTTTCAGTCCCCCTCCCATATACAGGACGTCTTCGATATTTTTCAGCGTATGCACGAAGGTGAAATCGTTGACTGAGGATTGGGTGAAGCCAAAATCAAGAGCGGCCCAACTGGTTCCATCCCATCTGGCTATACGATTTAGGGATGTTCCATCACTTACAGTGAAGCTTCCACCTACGATGATTTCTCCGTTGAAAACAACCATGCTGTAGACCGTATTATCAAAACCAGCTCCCAGGTTGGTCCATTCCGTTCCGTCCCATTTAGCTATGCCGTTCACTTCTACGCCACCGGCATTTCTGAAATTACCAGCAACGTACAAGTCGCCATCATGCACCATCAGCTGATGCGGAAACAGGACCGGAGCAGTCCCCTGGATATTGCCACTTAGGCCTGTGCCCAATGCACTCCAGGTAGTACCGTCCCATTGCATGATGCCTTGAATGGACTCCTCTCCTACCCGATCAAATTCGCCACAGGCAATGATCTTTCCGTCATACTCAATGATGTCGTAGATGTTGGGTAATTGAGAAAATCCGCTTGCGGTAGTCAGGTACACACCTTGCCCCACTTTTTGGAGCATTCCATCATCATAGACGTAGACCCAATTCGAGTCAATGCTCTCTTCGTACCTGGCGATGTAGAGTTTATCATTGATGACTCGCAGGGAATGCCCCGGGTCTGAGAGGCTAATAGTTGCAGGCCGCCATTGGTCTATTTCCCATCGGGCGATGTAGGCAGCAGACTCTCCGCAGATGGTACTAAAGAATCCAGTAGCGTAAAGGGTGTCGTTGAAGAACTGGCAATCAACGATGGTGCCATTAGTAGGTGTGGATTCACACAATTCTTGAAAAGGCTGTCCGTGTAAGCTTTGAGCTATCAACAGACAGAAAAGCAGTCGGGTGATTACGTTCATTTTTCTCGTTATCGGGTGATTGAATACGGGTAACAGTCAGTGCCAAAAGGTACACTGCTATCCGTAAGCCCCGGGCTACGAGTACGTGAATGCGCCCGATGAGTTAGTGATCAGTCTGATCCAACCTGGAAATTGAAATATAGATTTCACTCTACTGAGCTCACTGTGCCGGTTTAGACAGTACAATCAATTATGGACCATCAAATACCTATTTGTAGATATGCGCCAGCAGTTTTGTTCCCGAGAGTGGTTTACTTCGGTTGCGAGCAACGTAGTCTTGATAATCTTCACTGAGTAAGAAGCTCTCCAGATCAAAACTGTACCGGGCTTTTCCCGTTTCCGACATACTTCCGGCAACCGATGCATCTAGCTTGTAGACAATCATACCAATATCCTGAAACGCAAAAGATGGAGCTTTGTCTCCAAGGTTATTGTAGCTCAGATAGAGCCAATCGATATTGGCGTGTACCGCCGAACCAATCTTATGCTTTCTGATGACTGGCAATTTCGGCCCACCGCGAACTGGAACCTGGCCGAGGCCAAAATCAGCAAGATTTACGTGATCAGTGTGGTAGAAGTGTTTAAAGTCAATGTACGGATATCCATCTTCTGAAACCGACAGGTCGGTAACCACTCCTTCTGCCAACTTCTCGTATTGATAAATGGTGTTGAGCTCCTCCAATTCGTAGTGAAAACTGGGTGAATCCACCGGCGTATTGCGAACCAGAGACAAGGCTTTATAAATGATATAGCGGTATCCCTCCGGTTCTTCTAAGTTCATGTAAAGCGTATAATCTAAATCCATGCGGGCCCATTTCTTCACCCCTTCAATTGGCTGGTCATTCTGGATAGCCAAGTGATTTTCCTCAAGGATAAGCTTGTCGTTATCACAAGTCCAGAGCGATAAACCGGCCAATAAGAAAATAAGGATGGGGAGAGGGTTTTGAGGTGTAATTGTAGATTTCATTAGATCAGGAGTTAGCGGGTTAGTTTGGAAAGACTACTAAATCTAACCATTCTACCACGCCCCACCTGACTTCCCGCCCGCGCTTAACAAAAGATTAAGTGGAGAAAAACGGAAGTGTTAAGATCTTTTAGAAAATCAGTACTTGGATTAACCTTCATCCAATGTCATTGGATCCTTTCCAGCATCCAGCAATTCCTTTTCTTTTTGGAAGTCTTCCAGGCCACCTCGATGACCAGGTACTGCTAACTGGCCTCTGGTCTGGTCCTGCACAGAAACGATAATGTATACCTCCTGTCCTATATTCAATGTAATTCCAGACATGGCCAAGCGGCTTGAAACACTCATCCTAATTTCCTGCTGATTGATCACATCTCGCAGCCGGTAGTAGGTTGGGGAAATTTGCTCAATGACCTTTCCTTTTCGCAGACTCAGCCCTTTGCGGTCTCCTCTCATCTCTTTGTACCTAGGCTTCTACTTTCTGAAACACCACCTCGTTGGCAGGATTCTGAAAACGCGTATACAGGCGATAAATAATGAATAGTGAAATGAGAGAACCAATAATGATCACTCCGGTCTGACCAACGGTATCAACGATCAGTTTCAAAATTGCGCCCCGGCTCTGGCTCTTTCTAGAACTACCCTCGGTAAGCTCAGCCGTATCCTCTACCATAGCTATTGCGTATGTACCACCAATAGCAACAATCAGGTAAAATAGATTAGTCAATAGTGGTTTCCACTGGCGTTCTTGCTCTTGGCTGCGCGTCATGCCCAGCTTCTCACCCAAGTAAGCTCCGAACTCATTAGAGAAGTCCTTATCCTCAAACTTGATGTTCAGTTTCTTCAGTTTGCCCTTTTCATCCTCGTAGCGCAGCTTGACACTTTCGGTAGCTTCGTTAAAAGACACCTCCGTGATAGAAGACAGCGGGTAGGCATAAGCGGCTTTCATGATGCCGGTTTTATTGATGCCGTTTTCAAAGGTGCCGAAATCACTTTCCTTGTTGGTACTCAACCAAAGCTCATCACCTTTGATGGCTAAGGATTTGTAAAAGGTGCTTTCGATGGCGATGATTTGATTTTCCATATTGTCTTGTCGTTATTTTAGGTGTATTGTTCGAGTATCTTAAAGGTAACCATTTTGGCGGCCTACCTTTTCAATCCGGCAGTTCTGTCCCCGAGCTATCGATATATAACTCTTTACCAGCCATGCTACGAACCTTACACCTTCCATCTCTAAAATGGTTTGTGATGCCTCCTAACTCTGGATGATTGAATTCAGCACGGTAGCGATGTGGAATAACCAAAGTGCCCGTAGTATCAATGAATCCAAGTTTACCATCCAGAATTACTGGCGCTAGACCCTCCGAAAACCGATTTACTTGAATAGTACCATCGTATACCTGGGGAGTAATCTCTTCTCCTTTTGTATTTAAGAAGCCGAATGTTTGTCCATTTTGGGAAGCCCAAATATACTCTTGCCCAGCAGGTCTACCGTATTAGTAGAAAGCGCTACACCTTTTGCCATTCCGGACTAGATAATATCTCCCTTCCTCGCGTACCCAAAAGGATGAAGAATCGTGCATAAGGCGTATGTCCTCATAATGTATATCCAGTACTTTCTTGCCTTTCGTATCAAGCAACCCCATTTTTTCTCCATTAGAAATGCCAAGGTGGAGCGAGGAGTTTTCAACAGGAAAATAGATAACTCCTCCATCTCGCCTTATCTCTTCCCCCTCAACATTTCTCATTACAAAATCAGTATTCTTATCATGATAGAAGTATACGTGGTCGTTGATCATCCTTGGTTTATCCGCAAAATAACGCTGCGGTATTCGAACTAACTCCTTTCCATCACTATCAAGTAGTACAAATTCATCCTCCACAGAAACCCAGCGAATTTTTCCAACTAAGGCAGTATCAACAGGAACGTTGGTATCAGTCTCAGATACTGAGCTATCCGCTTGCTGGGATTGTTGGTGATTAGAAGAACAGGATATGATCGAAGCAAGGAATAGAAAAAACACAAATCTGGGGATACTCAAATTGTACCCATGAAGGTTCTTGGAGCGCATAGTAAGGCAGTTCGTGTCACCAAAAGTTAAATGCAAGAGCTCTTAGCTCTATAAAACTAACGCAATTAGGACTAGAGGTAACATAAAAGAACAGCACACCGTCCACAGTAAAATGGATCGATGTGCTGTCGTTTATCTATTCTGATAAAATCGGCCTGGCAGGCTAGGCGGTACGATGCAGCTTCTCGCTGTCCCATTTAGAGGTTTTCACCGCCGCTTCGTAGGTTGTCTGTAGGAAATCGTGCAAAACCTGCTCTGGGTTATCCGCTTGCTGGACATCTTCGTATTTCAAGAAGAACTCTCCCATCTCTGGGCTGTAAAAGGCCGTTTCCGGTAACACCTTCTGCTCCCCAAAAGCGGGGTCACTTGGATAGGCATAGGCGTAGAAAACAGGCGTCGGAAAATCCTTTGAGCCTGGCCAAAAGCCGGCACTGCTCACCTCTTGCGAGTAAGCCTCCTGCATGACCTCCAATGGCATATTGGGCATACCTCCCTGGTGTAGTGGCGCAGGTCTTCCGGAGAAGCGCGTCACTGCCAGATCGAAGGCACCCCAGAATAAATGCACCGGGCTAGCCTTGCCCACAAACTCACTGCGGAACTGATGGAAGACCTGATTGGTTTTCAACATGGCCTGCCATAACGCAGCTGCCGCCTCTGGGTCATAAGATTTATTGACGGTGTTCTGCGCAAAAGGAATAGCAGGCTCCATCTCGTTCGGGCTACCATGAATGCTAATGTCTAGCCCCATACCCGAGATTTTGTCGAACAGCTCTTGATAAAAATCGGCGACGGTCATCGGCCGTAAATCCATTTCAACGGTCCCGACCGCAGAGGACTGTAACAGCAGTTTATGCTGCCGGAAATCAAAATCGATCTGGAATATTTGTCCTTGATAAGGAATGCCGTGCGTCGAGAAACCATTCGGGCCGACGTAGAGCGCAGCATGCCAGGAATGATTTTGCCACGGCATACAACGTAGACGTATCTTGCCTACAATCTGGAGCCATTGGTGGAGGGTTTCCAGCGTATCCTGCATCTTGGCAAAATCCAGAACTGGCCAGTTATTATGATTATTGGTCATCACTTTGTTGAGTTGTTTTATTGTTAGGTAATCAGTTGAGTATTGGGTCGCAGGGGTTAGTTGAAGGACTCAATGAGTACGCCCATCTTTCCCATTTGAGCATCTCGGAGGGCTTCCATTATTTCGGTTTGGGTATTCATCACGAATGGCCCGTAGGAAGTCACTTTCTCTCCGATAGGCTCTCCGGAGAGCAGGATAAAGCGAGTATCCTTTTCAGCTGTGATTTCTATGCTCTCGCCATCATTATCAAACCAGACAAGGTCTTTGCGTTTTGCGGTCTGGCCATTCACGATCAGCTGCCCATCCAATAGATACAGCAGGGTATTGTAATGACTTGGAACACTTAATTGCGTATTGGCCTTAGCCTTGATCTCACCTCTTAGCAACAGCAAGGGAGAGAAAGTTTTTGCTGGCCCTTGTAGACCCTCATATTCACCTGCTACCACTTTGACGTGAAATCCGTCACCCTCCAGTACGGGAGTTTCTTCGGCAGTCAATGGCAGATAATACGGGACGTCCATTTTGTGCTTAGCCGGCGTGTTGACCCAAAACTGGATGATCTCTTGCTCGCCACCTTCTTCCGCTAAAGCTTTACTTGGCCTTTCACTATGGATAATGCCCTTACCCGCGTGCATCCATTGGGTGCCCCCCGCAGATACTACGGCATCATTCCCGAAACTATCCTGATGTCGAACATCTCCCTTGAAGATGAAGGTTACCGGAGAGAAGCCTCGGTGAGGGTGTCCACCGATACCAACATCCTTCTGGCGCTGGTTGCCCTTCAATGTCCATTCTGCGTGATGAACTAGCAAGAAGGGATCCAGCTGATTTAATGGTCCATTCGGTAAGGGCTGCTCCAGAATGTGCCCGCCCATATTTACTTTCTGCGATGGTATGATCTGAACAATTGACTTTCTATTCATGGCTATTTGTTTTTATCAACCTCAGCCTGAGCATTCATTTATGACTATCAACTAACAAGCACTAGCTTTGGATATTTAGTACTGGGTACCTGGTAGGCCGAAGCGTTTCGCCGCCTCTACCATGTACTTTGTACCACAACCTCATCAACTTAGTTTTAAAGCTTTTACTCATCATAATCATGTTCGACGCTAGGGTCTTTTGGTCAATGGTATAGCGTACTACCAGGCGAACAACTCGCCAGTAGTGACCGTTTGTAAAAACTTGTGATTATTGGAAAAACGGAGCGTGATTACTACCCGTTAAACACTTGGTACAAATGTGCACCAAAACGGAATACAAGGTCAATAAGGTAGATTAACAAAGGAAGTTAAGCTAGTTTAACTTTTTTTCCTCGTCGGCGATCTGTCGCCTGATGCTGCTGAGGAATTCCTTGGTAACACCGAGATAAGAAGCGATCATGTATTGCGGAAAACGCTCTACCATTTCGGGGTGTTCCGTGAGAAACAACTCATAACGCTCACGCGCTGTAAGGGAGTGATTACGCACGATACGTTTCTGTGATTTGATGTAGGCTCGCTGGAGAAGCAGCAGAAAGAAGCGCTCTATTTTAGGAAGTTCCTCATAGAGCTGTTCCGTATCCGCATAGGAGAGCTGAAGCACCTCCGTTTTCTCCAGGCACTGCGCATTAAAATCAGCAGGAATCTGGGAAGCAAAACTGCAAAGGTCGCCCACCCACCAATGTTCTATACCGAAGCTAACGATGTGTTCATTTCCTTCTCGATCCAGGTAAAAGGTTCTCACCTTGCCACTCACCAGGTAGGTTTGAAAACGCACGATATCTCCTTCCTGAACAATGTACTGCCCCTTCAGATAGGTTCTGCTTCTTAGCTTAGATAGCAGCATGGCCTCCTCCTCTGCAGTTAGTTTCACTGCTCGACGAACATCTTCCAATAAAGTCTTGGCTTGATCTGCTTGCATTGCTATGCCTGGATTCTAGTTATGAGGCCTCGTAAGATAGTTTTTTTATCCAAAGAGCGATGCAAACGGCTTCTCCTAGAAAGCTAGCAAATCAGGTGCTAGGAAAGTCGCCCTTGCCTCTGCGGATTGAAAGATATCAAAACTATAATGCTGTTCAACAAGCCCTTTGAAGGCCGTCTTCAATCTTGGATATTCCTCCATAAACTGGCTAAAAGTCTCGGCCGAAGAGGTTTTGATAAAATGCCCCACTATTCGAACCGCAGCCACAGTGAGAGTAGCATGATATTTGTCGGTAGCCCCTACCGAGGCGACAAAGTCTTGTAGCTGTTTTTGGATATTGATTTCCGCTTGCTCTTGGCCGTGCTGCTGAATGTGAATCCAGGCCAAGCGTAAGTGTGCTTCATGACTGAATAGTGAGGGATCTAATTGGCAAAAGGCGAATTGACGCTCAAACTCCTGATCACTTAATTGAAAGTGTGCTTCCATTTTACACAAAGTCTATCATTAAATCCCTGCAAAGAACGGGCACAGGGAGCACAAGCTCATTTACATTTGTTGAGAAAACTGCTTGCGCACGCGACTCAGCTGTGTTGGAGTAATGCCCAGGTATTGGGCGATGTAGTAATGCGGAATCCGATTCAGCAAGCCTGGATATTCATTAAGGAAGAGCTGGTATTTGTCCAGTGCACTCAAGTTCAAGAGTGATACTAATCTGGACTGGAGCTGTTTGTTGAGTTTCTGAAACTCACGGGTAATGATATCCGTAATTTCCTGGTTCTTGTTCACATGCGACATCACCTCGCTGTAGTTAGCTACGGATAACTCACAATCCTCCAAGGCCTCAATCGTCATTGAGATATTGATATTTGGGATAAAGCTGCCGACCACCATATCGCCTTCCTGATAGAAATGAGTGGTGACCTCCTCGCCATCATTATCGATGATGTAACCCCGCATTACTCCTTTGACCAACATACCAATCTTTTGACAAGGCTTCCCGAACTCCAGAAATACCTCTCCTTGCCGAAGATGCTCGGTGCGATGCAATGATTGATTGACGTTAGCAGGCTTAGACACGGGCGGATTGCTTAGTCGTTTCCGACAATATTCAGGTAATAATAGTTACGAGCGCCGGAGTTTGCTTCCATGATATCAAGATAGCCATCCTGGTTGAGGTCTACGAGCTTGATGTCATAGGTTTGAAGTCGTTGGTTGCTTAAATCAAAAGGCTGGAAGTCTTCGCCATTGCCTTGATTGAGATACAACTGGTTGGGTTCACGAGAATTCCCCACTACAATATCCATATCTCCGTCCTGATCCACATCGCCGACAGCCAGAGCATAGGTTTTTCGCTCTGAATCCGGTAAGGCTACACAACGTTCATAGGTTCCTTCTGCACTACCGTAACAAATGAGGTTAGACTGCCCAATATTGCCGGTGACAATATCGGTGTGGCCATCGCCATTGAAATCTGCTAGTGCTATAGTACGGGTATCGTTGGTGCCGGTACCGAAGGGTATTTTCTCATCGAATTTCAAGCCATCATTCAGGTATATGAAATTCTGCTGATCATTGCGGTTTGCCGCGACAAGGTCATTGATTCCGTCCCCGTTTACATCGTGCATCAGCACCGTTAGGGTGGCATCATCCTTTTCACCGAAATACCTGATCTCTTCGAACTGGCCGGTACCATCGTTAATCGCAATTTCATTTTCGAAGAAGCGATTACAGATTACAATATCCAAGTCTTGGTCACCATCTATATCGCCAATCGTGATTGCCCGCGTGTTGGCATCGGGGGCACCGAAAGTGCCGTACTCTTCGAAGTTGCCGTGTCCATCATTTCTAAACAATCGATTCGGCGCTTTATCATTTGCTACCGCAATATCGAGGTCGCCATCACCATCAAGGTCAGCGAGTTTAGCGGCATAACTTGTTGAGCGATATTTACCCAGGTCGTAGGCGATTCTAAACCGCCCATCACCCGCGTTGAGGTAGATTTCATTCTGCCCGACCCAATGCCGCCCATTGGCTACCGCCACATCAATGTCGCCATCACCATCTACATCTCCAAAGTTGATGCCTGCCGATAGGTTTTCACCTAATCCAAAACTGTAGGAAGTAGGATTGTGGCGGAAGTATCCTTCGATTTGCCCAAAGGCAGAAAGACTGAGGAGAAGTATTGCCAAGGTGATGACTGATTTCATAGTAGTTGTCTATAAAGGTTTTTTTACTAGAAAAATTAATAGCCTTTAGGGTGCCAGATTCCTCTAGAAACCCATTCTTCCATATTTGGAAGCACATGCCCCTGGTCTAATTCGTCTAGTGAGTGAATTTTGGTAATCGACACAAATTTCACCTCCGAAGATATCTTATTGACTATGATCCTTTGCGCATCCGCTTCATCAAATGCTGTTACACCAACTCCGCTAATAAAATTCCATTCAACTTCAATCCAGAATTTTGACAGATATTTTTGGTAAGCCTCCATTTGAACTTATTGATAATTAATTCGAATGGTATCCACTGCCCCATCATTCACGCCAAACTGCTTTCGGATGATCTGCATGGGCAGGTTATCTGCATTATAAGTCATTTCATTCTCTACCGTATAGATACCATCGAAATTTCCGAGGCGATCAGTCAGGTTCATGCGCGTCAGGTTGTTTAGCGTGACTGGCTCATCAGGATCAGCGACGAATAGACGTTGGTAATTGTTAGCTTGATCGTACTCGTATTCCTCTTTAATATCCACTAGCACTTGCGGCTCGGAATAGTACAAGATCATGTTCGCGAGATTCTCTCCATCCCATTCATACTCTCGAGTAAAGAGCAGCTTACTTTCGGGCATTTCAAAATCTTCAATTTTGGCCAACTGCCCGTTAGCGTGATAAGAAAATAGTCGCTTCATTTGATAATCCGGCGGTGCAGTTTCTGGAACATAATAACGCGCCACACCCTCCAACAAACCGTAGGCATTGTAAAAGAAGGAATCAATGCCTATGTCCCGAGCCTTAGCAATATCAAATAGCCTTCTACTAGCTACCTGATCACCATTATAGGTATAGCGTTTATTGTACAAATTAAGGTAGTTCTGAATCTCCACGAGCTGATCACCCTCGTACAAGTAGCGAACCGTATACTCAACATCCTGATTGGCGGGGCTACTCCTGCTTACATAATCAATAGAAGCCACCTTAACCATCGCTACTGGTGGTACGGAAATGGTGTAGGGTTCAGTTATCTCGTCATCGCAGGCGTAGAAGCAGATGAGTAGTAGAAAGAGAAAGCGGTAATTCATGTCTGTAGGTTTTGTCTTGCGCGAAAAAAACGGTTGTTGGGAGCCAATCATTTCTCAATGTTTCTCCACAGTGACCATCTCATAATCTGTTGTTGAACGATGATCGCTTGCCTGGTCTTCAAAGATATAGGTTAAGGAAATACGGTGCACAAGAGATGTTCCTCGTCATGATTGAGCACCACAGGTGAGTAGCTCTTATGACAAACTCCTCTAATCGCAAGATGATTTGATCTTCTCCACGCTCTGGACCATTCGATCAATGTCGAGATCGAATTCATCCATAAAGCGAAAAATGACCACATCACTCGGCAAGAACACCACCAAGTTCGCTCCAAAGCCGAGCATATAGGAAGCCGTCACTGTGCAGTCTGCTGTCCGCACAGGCTTCGACCAAAAGGAATGGCGATACTTCGTGCCTCGAAAGTCATTTCTGGTATCGTATCCAGGCCAGGCGGTCTTCCCGAGTGCATCACGAACGGTTTGAAGATGGAGCAATTGGCGACCTTCGTGTTTTCCATCATTGATGAGCAAGCGGGAGATTTTCGCAGCTTCATCCAAGGTTGGGCGAGCACCGTACCCTAGAATCGGAATACCCTGCGTACTATCATTCTCTACCGAATAGCGCAAGGAAAAATGCTCGGCGCCAATCGGTTCAAGCACCTCTTCTCGTACCAAGTCCCAATAGCTAACGCCAGGGCCTTCCTGCGCCACTACGTACTGCTGCATGGCATAGGATAGGACAAAGAAATTTGTGGATGCATAGTTAAAGTATTCACCAGGTGCAGCTGGTGCATCTCCTAAGGTTGCGATATTATTGATGGATTCTTCGGCTGTTCTGGAAAGGACCAGAATATGAAGCAGATGATGCGCCTCTTCGCTCCCTACCGTACCCGGAGCCATGTTGAGCGTATGCGCAAAGGTCACCCCTTGCCAGCCAGGATGATCAGCCAGTGCTGGTACGTAATCCGTGATCTTCGCGTCAAGAATGTCCTCACCATAACGCTCCGCTAAATAGAAGAGCGCCAAGGATCCAGCCAGGCTTTTCGTGACTGAATACACACCACACCGGAGATCATCGGGATACGGATACGTGCCATGTCGCGTTTGTGGGGGATCGAAGTAGATTTTATCATCCATCAAGATAGCCCCAATACTCGTGGAGGCGCTGGTGTAAATACGCTCTGTGAAAATAGCGCTCAGCTCACCTTCGGCATCTACAGTACTCAAAGGCAAAACCGGCAGCTTTCTGGCCTGATATTCTAAATGCTGCGCGATTACTTCTGCAGAATCGACAAATATCTCTGGCTTGTATTTTGCCGGTAGCACCACCTGAATATCTCCTACCTGGCGATCATTAATATCAGCTGTCTCCTGACTACATTGGACACAGATATTACTTATCGTTTCCGACTGATAGACAAAGGTGGCTACACAGTTTCTGGTTTGCCCCATATAGCGCTCCGTCAGCGTCAGAGGGAAAGATGCTCGACTCCATTCACCATCTTCTGGCTCCTGCCAAATCTTTCCCGTACCAACGATCACATCCCAAAGGCTTCCCACGGTATCCGCCGTACGAATGATGTCCTTTTGCAAGGGAATCAATTCACCTTCGTGGGAAATGAACGCCAGCTCAGTAGCGGGAAAGACGTTTTCGCCCTCATACGGTGCTCTTTCCTGTGGATGGTTGATGGCCTTGGCAGCAAAGGAAATAACTCCTGAGAATGCATGCGTAGCTGCCGTAGCCCAATCGGGTTTAGCGTAGTAGCTCATATCCAGATAAGCCGGAAGGCTATCCTCTTGGAGTTGTTCTACGCGTAATTGATCACGTGGTTGTGTAAGCTTCGGACCATCCCAGGGGGCTGGTGGCGGAGAGCACGACAAACCGAATAAGACAATGGCAACAAGAAGGGTTCTGAAAATAGTGGGTAGGTGCATACCGTCTTTGTTTGTACCATAGGAATAGATACTCTAAAATGTCATTTTCCCTCATGCAATTGCACTAAATACTCCAATAAGGCGCAACAACGTCAATTGAAGAGGGGTAGCAGATGATCATTCCGTAGGCAATGGCAGGTTATGCATTCGCAAAAACGAGAGCTTATCCCAATACCCTCTTTGGAATTGAATCTTCCCTTCTACGACCCGGAAAAACCCACAGCCTCGCAGGCCTAGTGGATCTCTCCATTCCAGGATAGCCCACTCGCCATCTTCGAAGATGTTCTCCGGGATGCAGGTCATTTCAGCCGCCGCAAACTCAGCTTCGAACATGGCCTTAATGGCAGCCTGCCCCTCCATCGGATCATTCGTAACTTGATGATTAATGGCGTCAGCATGATAGAGTTCGGCTATGGCTTCTGCATCGCCCGCATTAAAGCGTTTGACCCATTCTTGTACGAGTGCTTTGGGTGTCATTTTGTTTTAATTGAGATCCGTATTCAAGATACCCTTTCCTATTCAAATCCGCTAGCAATAATTACCTCAGCCAGCTTGCCTTGCGGTGTAAAGTCCAAGTCATAGTCCGGATCTCCCTCCGAAAAATCGCTCCGCAGCTGCCAGAGGTGTACGCCGGCCAACCAATCTTGATTCCAGACCGTATCAAAGAACGCCTGGTAGCAATTGGCCTGCGTTTTGGGTGAATAGGGGTTGTCCTGATTATCGCTGTATTCTACCCACTCCCAGGGACGGGCGGCACTGTTGGCCGTAGACCGATATCCCATTTCCGTGAACACGATGGGGCGGTCATATTTTTCATGAATGGCTTCCAGGCTTGTGAGGTGTTTATCCCAACCCTCAGAAATTTGTTCCAGGCTGGGATTTTTGTCTTTCGTCAGAGGAAAATACGCCTGAACACCAATGTAGTCGAGTTCATCCCAAAAGGTGATGTTCTCGAATTCTTTGTACCAATTTGCGGCATAGACAATCTGGCCAGAATAGACTTTTCGAACCTCCTGAATTAACGCTCGCCAAAACGCTGTTTTCTCTAAAGTAAGGCGAGTAAATTCTACGCCAATACAGTACATTTCTGCCTCAGCCCGTTCGGCTACTCTCGCATAACGGAGGATGAAGCTGCTATAACTTTCCTGCCATTGTTCCCAATCTTCATCACTAGCCGGAAATATATCAGACCGCCATTGGCCTTCCGCTGGCTCCTGAATCCATAGATGTGGTTTAAAGAATACTTTGTAGCCATTGGATCTGGCCACTTGTATTCGCTTCACCCAATTATCATCGTATTCGCGCATTTGCAGACTATCTCCATTGCCATGGGTTACTTCTGGACTATCACAGTGATCTTGAAAACCCCAAGACACCATCGTGATCCAGTTAAGATTGTAGCGCTGTAACGGTTCTAAATCAACCACTGTTTCGACACTAAACACATGTGCACCGCGCTGCTTTTCGATCACTATTGGGGTTTCGCTTGAATGATCATCAAGCGCCGTAGTATTACCTTCAGAATTGGCAAAGAATAGCAGTAGTGCTAGCAACGAAGCACCGGAAAAAAGCACACCATATAGCTGCCTGTTTTTCATCTTGCTAGAAACTGATTGTTGGTCACTAGAGACGAGTATCTAGTGACCATTAGCTATAAGGTACCCCAATAAGTCGGAATGTCTAGTGAGGATAACAAGCGCTTAACAACTGTACTTGGCCTCAATATCTGCTAATAATTGATCTACTGTGGAATTTATGACCTCCCGGTGCCCGGGCATTTGATCCATAAAATCCCATTTGACTTCTGGTCGGATATTGGTGGGTTGAATAGGATCACCGAGGATGTTGACGCGCCTCCCAAAAACCTGTTCTGTCTTTTCATCCAGAAAGATTTCGAACCGGGTATTAGGCAGGTATTGCAGCTCCTCGTAGGCATTATCCCACCAGAGTAGTAATTCATTTTTTCCCACCTGCATGGCGTGGCAGATGCCCTCATCCTCAAAGACGTCGAACTTGATGGCTTTGGTGCAATGGTACTCAAGGACATGGATCGTACCGGCCTGCTCTAATTCAGAGATCGTCTGAAGTAACTCCATAGACTGTTTCGTATTGCTTCGAAAGTGACTAAGATCAGACCATAGGGCGATGGGAATGATCACCACTCCCCATTTGGCGATGAAGCTCAACCAATGGTCACCCAAGAAATAGATAGTCAACACAAAAGCAAGGAACAGACTGATCAATATGCCCAACTTTTTCCAGTTGAACCCTTTCTCCAGTCGTTGCTGATGAAAGCCCTTGTTGATTCGGAGCAGTTGCTGTTCTTCAGAAGTGAGATTGCGTTTTTTCATGGCGTTATTCAAGCTCAGGATAATAGTAGAACATGGGCACTACCTGCCAAGCGTGAAATACAATATCACAAGATTATCGATTTCAGACTTTACGTAGCACCAACACCTAGACTATATCTTCGTCCCAGCTGTGTTTCTCTTCCATACGCTCCAATTCCTTAAGCTCCAATTTTTCAGATTTCGTCAGACCTTCGGCAAGTTGTTGCTGCATCTTCTGTTGACGATACAGCTTGAGCATTTCTTTTTGGATTTCCTCCTCTTGCCAATCCCCCGTGGTATAATTGGAGGTAGGCAAGCCGAAAGCGGTCAGATAGATGACAGCAAGCACCATAATGAAGACGGGGATTGGCAATCGCAACCAAAAGGCAACGGATGGAAGGGCAAAGCTGAGTATCATTAATATCATCGTCACAAAAGAAAAGACGATGACACAAATGTAGAAGCTCAATTTGGCCTGAACCTTCTTCTCTGCCTTTTCGCGTATTTCTTCGATTTTCATCAACTAGTCAGATTAGGTGGTAATTCAAGTAGCAAGTTAGGGGAGTCATCAGCAAATAACAAGTCGCGTAGACAGAAGGTCGCAGTATTTAGACGAGCAGTGAATCCCACACCTAAAGCTATTCTTCTTATAGGCTACACTTCCACCTCATAGTAAACAGAATTATTCTCCGATATATTGATCTACTCTTTCCTTCAATAATTTCGATTCCTCCACAATCCTCTCGTAGTTGCGGAGCTTCTGACTGACCAATGATTCGTAGATCATTAAGGTATTTTTGAACACCACCAGGTTTTCTTTGTCTAGCAGTCTCATTTCTGCTAAATCGGCATGGAGCGTCAACCATGCAACCAGGTTCTCTACGAAATACTCCACCTGTATTTCGTTCTTCTCACCACACTCTATTGCCACCCCATCGTAGTAATCACTGAGCTGCTTTTGGAGTGATAGGTCACCGATCAGCTTCATCTTCCCGGAAGATTTCATGGAAACGTAGGTAGTGGAAGTTGGTGTGTAGTTTTCGACCTGAAAGAGATAAGGCAACCATACATTTGCTTGCGCTATTTGGCCGGCAGACACCGCCATAAACAGGCTATCTACACTTTCCAAATAAGTTTGGTTGGTGGGAATTTGATAATTCTCGTAGGTCTTAATATCATCGGCGAGATCCTCACTCATTAGCTGCAGGAAGGCTATTTTCTCACTGTTCTCTTCGGCCAGCTTTGCTGCGTCATTCACATAAAACGCTAGATAAACACCTAGAATGACCGCAAGAAAATTGAGCAAATGATTGAGCCAGGCATAGTTCTTTTTCATAATGAGCTTAGGCTTAGAGTATAGAACGCTTTAAAGGATAATGAGCATTTCTTGCATTTGTTTAGAAATAGCTCGAAACCCTGCAGCTAAACCTTAAGCACCTATCTCTTCAGGCCATTGTTTATCTTTAAGCTGCCTACCTGATAGCAGAAGTACAATGCTGAAAAGGGCAATATTAATAACCAAAGCGATGCTTGCATCCGTTTAACCATCCACATGAATCGAATACTACTCGTTCTCATCCCACTGATCTTTTTCGGTACGGCCTTAAGTGCCCAACAAACCAAGCAACCGGACATTGTCGGCAACTGGAAAGTGACCGACTTGCAAGTGCTCGTAGAAGTGCCTGATGAGCAGGCCGAGGCTATGGCCACTGTCTCTCAGGCTTTCCGTAAAGCCATATTCAAGTTTGGCGATGATCATTCTTTCACACTCGACTTCGAATTTGAAGAAATGAACATCAAGGATGCACACTGGCGCTACAATCCTGAGAACCAATCATTCATTATTCAACCTTGGGAGCACAAGGATACTGATCAATACATGCTCATGGACGTAATGTATCGGCAGAAAGGTGAGCAGGTTCTTTTCCTAATGGAAGAGTTACCATTTGTGCTGCTTGTCAGTCGGGAAAAGCCCTAACCTTCAAGAACACATTCTTGAACACTCAAAATACAAGAGGCTGCCCACGATCATGCGTGTGGCAGCCTCCGTTGTCTTTGACCTAAAGGGATTTAGCCCATCCACATAGGATTACCATCTGGATCAAGGATGGCTGGAATTCCTTCTTCACTAATGGTGAGGTAGGCACCACCTGGGGTCTCTGAAGACCACATGATCTCTTCTGGCTGATCTGGTGCATAGATGACTAATGAGCCTTTGGTATTGAACTCAGCTCGACTGCCGTCTAGCGGAACACCGTAGTAGTTGTGACTTCCCCAAATGAAACCCTCGTCGCGGTCATGCTTGGTGCAAATATTGCCATCGGTCTGGAAGGAAATATAGAACAAGCCGTGGGGCCCAAAGTACTTCTGTCCCTTTTGTAGCTCTGTTCCGGCTGGAATGAAGCCTTGTTCAATAGTGGGTATGGCGGTAGGTGCTTTGTCGGTAGCAAATTGGTTTACTATACCTTCAACATGAATAGGCGGTGCATCCCGCGGACTCATGTAAGCCTTATGCAACTTAGATTCTTCCCGGCCGTCTTCATAAATGAGGTGGATAGTTACAGCATAGCCCAGCATGGCGCCTTCCATTTCCACAGCACGTTTCCATTCTCCGAGGCTATCGCTGTAGTTAACCGGTATGATACACTCCGGCTCTCTAATGTAATCAACCGTCCTAGCGTGCCCGAATACCCGTCGATCATTTACATTACGAATCGTCAGGTCTACTTCAATTTTAGCGTGGAAGGGCATCCCGTCCATGGTTGCTAAAGTGAGGATAAGCTGTGGATCGACACCATCTTCTTGGGTCACTTTGACATTTGTCGGTGGCGGTGGTGGTGGCGGATCTTTTTTAGCCATTTTGAATCGGATTTAGTTATCAATTAGAGGATTGTGATAGTATATGTACCCCTACCTACAAAAGGTAAGTGCACAACTTGATTTGTTATTTAATTAACTGAAAACCGGCCCATTTAAAAGGTTCCTTGTAACGTGCCCGCATATAATCCTGAGCTGCTTGAAATGCTTCCGGAATGGTTTTCTCTTCATCCAGCCAGGCCAGGTAGAAAGTGCTCATGAAGGCTTGCGTTTCAAAATCAGGTACTTGCCAGAGCGTCATAATTAAATACTTGGCCCCTGCTATTTTGAAGGCCCGTTGGAGACCGTACACCCCTTCGGTACCGCGTATATCCCCCAGCCCTGTCTCACAAGCAGACAGGATAACCAGTTCCGTCTCGCCCAGATCCATTTTGCTTACTTCATAAGCGGTTAATATTCCATCTTCTTGCCCCTCTTGCCTTGGTCGGCCATTGGCCCAAGCGAAGTTGCCATCTGCCAGCACTAATCCAGAACGAATCATTGCATTGTCTGTATCCCGAAAAATAATAGTGTCTGTAGCATCAGATTCTTCCCCATCCTGCTCTGGAAAGAAGAAACCGTGGGTTGCCAAGTGGAGTAGCGCAGGAGATTTCTCAGCATTAAATGCCATCGACTTTAGTTGGTCTTCAGACGCCTCAGCTGCTATCTTAATGGTAGTCTGGAATTTTGCTTCAGTCAACAAGTCACCCGCTGTCATTACTTCTATCTCTGTCCAGGCTAGCGACTGCCAGTAGCCATTACTGGGGTCGTACCCTCTCGTTTTGGGATAAGCCCCATCTAGCTCCTGGCTAACTGTAGCATTTGTATTAGGAGTTCCGTAGGAGATACCGCCGTACAATACCGCTGTCCGATTGGCATGAGTAGCCTTCTTAGATTCGGGTTTTTCAAAGACAAGTTGGCGTGTACTCCCCAGCGGTTGTAAGTGGTAGTTCTCTGTCAGGCGCCCCGAAATTGAGTTTGGCAGGGCCTGTAAATTCAAGCGATGTAGTAAGCCTCCAGCAGAATAATAAATCTGATCAATATCACCTTGCGTACTGAGAATGGCTTCAATCGGCGCCCAGATCAATTGATATAGTTTTGCACCTCGCTCACCGTACAGGCTATTGATAAAGGATGCTCCCTCACCTACTGATGCAGAAAGCAGTTCCTCCAACGCTCCCGCATCACAAAGCGGGATAAAAACCGGAAAATCACTATTCGACGAGACCAATAACGCAGCATAGCGCCTTTCGGATTCAGTTGATAGCCCACCACTGACATACTCCACAAATTCGAGCGCAGCGCTCCCTTCGGGCAGCTGATCCCTCACACTCTCCCAACTTACTATCTGTAGGGCCTCTCCTAAGTTAGCATTTTGCCGCACCAGCCGCTTTTCTACAGTGTAGGCAGCTTCTTCCAGTTCTTGTATTTGTGTGGCAGAAGCTCCCGCTGATGTGTATAAGGCCCCCAACTGAAGATGTAGATCACGAAGTTCTAAATAATCATCTTTGAGTAGTCCATTCTCTCGTGCCTGCTGTTGTAATTGCAATGCCTGTGTTTGCAAAAACCCTTTGTAGATAAGCAGCTTATCAAAACATACATCTCCAATCTCAGGATAGTGTTCAGCCAAACTCAGATACTGGTGTAGATTACTTTTAAACACATCACTATAGGTAGCCAATTCATCTTCGGACAGATGTCGAACGGCGTTATTCAAGGTCTTATGCTCTGACTGTGCCAACTCCCGTAGGTAACCCGCTGCAACGGCAAAATGGCGCTGCCTTATTTCTATTTGCGCGATTGATCTCAGGCCGAGCAAATAGCGTGGGTGATATTTTTGAAATTGCAGGCCAATAATATCCAGGGCGCGCTGATGAAAATCCTTAGCCTTCACAAATTGCTCCTGAGCCTGATAAACACTACCCAAGTCCTGTAATGAATAGGCATAATCATCGTCTAATTGATGACCCAATTTTTCTAAAATTGCGAGGCTTCTAGAAAGTGCTTCTTCTGCCAGCTCAAAGCGATCGGTCCTTACATAAACTGACGCAAGATGGTTGAGTACCAAGGCGTATTCTTCATTCTCTTCTCCTAATGCCGCAGCCCACCACTCTGCCGACTGCGTATAGTAGCCTTCTGATTGCTCAAAGTCTCCAAGTCGTTGATAGGCTGCGCCAAGATTATCCAGCAAACGAGTGTAAGCGTAATAAGGCAGTGGCTCTTGCTGTTCATAAACAGCCTTAGCTTCCAGGTATAATCCAAGCGCTCGTTCGTAGTTATTAATGTTATACTGAATATTAGCCAGCCCCACCAATGAAGCGGCATAATCAGCATGTTGAACCCCAAGTACCCGCTCTCGTATTTCTTTGGCTTCCAGCGCCATCGGTTCTGCCTGATCGTAGCGCCCCGTAAGTACATAGAAGCCCGCTAAATTGTAGAGTACTGTAGCGTAAGCGGCACTCTCCTTTCCCAAATTGTGCTCTCTTACTTTGAGGCTCTCCAGATAAAGCGGTTCAGCCAGTGAAAACTCTCCGAGTTTCTTGTAAGCCACCGCCATATTATTCAAGCTTTTACTGTACTCCATATGCATGGTTCCCAGGAGTTCAGCACGCAACTCTTTCGACTGTTGGTACCAGGGAATCGCTTCTTCATTTTTTCCCATAAAATAGCGAATACGCCCCTCATTGAAGCAATAACTGGCGTAAGCCACCGATCGCTCGCCACAACATTCTTTCGCTAATACGCCCGCCCGAGCAGAAGCCGCAAAAGCATCATCAAATTCAGCATTCGAAGTATGAGCACGAGAAACCTGTATAAGGCTATCGACCACAGGAGGAATGGATGTATCGTCTTGTTGGGAAACAAGTAGTGAGGGCGCCAGAAGCATCAACAGCAAGGCGTAAAACGACAAGACGGTAGGGTTCATACAGATCAGAAATTGGCGGGGTTGCTCCGTACAAGAATACGAAAAAAACGGAAAGTCAAAAGCTGGAAAGCGGCTCCTTTCTTAGTCGGGATTACTTGTATTTCCCTTCCATTCTTCTTTCAATATGCCATAGCTAATGGAATCGTAGTAGATTCCTTCTACAATTCTTGCTTGGCGGTAATGTGCTTCCTTTTTCAGTCCCAATTTTTCGGAAAGTCGCATCATACCTTCATTCCCCGACCAGGTAGACAGTCCAATCCGAACCAGCTCCGGTTTTTCTTCAAACAGAACATCTATCCATTGGCGGAGTGCTAGCGAACCGATTCCTTTACCCCAGTTTCGTTCGTCAAAAATGACAAGGCCAACCTCCAACCAGTTCGTTTCTTCCGACTTCCAGTACCAATTGACTTCGCCCAACAGTTCCAGGTTTTCGTTGCTGATAATTCGCCGATTGGGAAGCGGATCTTGTTCGCCTTCCCGAATCGCATCAGCAATCAGGTTTACTTCCACTTCTATTTCCGCAGTTGATTTCTTCTTGAAATAAGGACCATTAAGTGAGTGGTACCGGTGCCCCGGCGACTTCCAATATTTGTATTCCACCAGGTCATCCTGCCTTATTCTTCGGATTTCTATCTGCACAGGCTTAGCTTTTAATGTTACTGCTGAAGAAAACTCTAATCAAGTAAGTGGGAACGATTGTTGAGAAAGGCGCGGCTAGTGGTTGGAAAACTATTTGTCCTACCTGTCACCTACTTTATTTTGACACGCGCCTGTCGAGACTCAAAGACTTTTTCCCTTTATAGCACTTTGTATTAGCTGCATTAATTTCTTGGCTTCAATATCACAGAAATAGAGTGTAATGTAGATGTAATTATGCCGAGCGAATTCCTCATTCAGAGTGTTGCGAGTACGAATCTCCCCTAAACTAGACTTTATCGCTTCAAAGTCTTTCACTACATCTTGAGTCGGCAAGTCTAACTTGACCTGAAAACCGGAGTAGTCCTGGTATGCTCTAGTCGTAATCAGTAGGTTCGCTTGCATAACATCTTCAAAATCGTTGGATTGGCTACCCTGCTGCAGTTCTATCTGATTATTCTGGTTGATCCGCTCTTGAGTAGAGATGTAATATTTTGAAGCTTCCCGGTACAGCTGTTCGTAACCCAAGAGCTTTGCTTCGCTAGAATTCTGGACGCTTTGGTATGACCGATCATGCATATTGAAAGTCCAATCTAGATAACTCACTGCTAGTTGGATAGAATCAAGGTCAGTTTCATCAAAGGTGGTTTTATTCAACAGCCATTCCTCAAGTTGGAGCTTCGCTTCTAATGCTGGCAACATTCTACTTAGATACAAGGTATCTGCAGCAAGATCTTCCATCATATCATTCAAGTATGCACTTGACTGAGCAAGGGCTTTGGATCGTTCGTTATAATTATTCGCCGAAAGCGCAATAAGTATACCAAGTACTACTAAGATGATTTCTCCGAAAGCATATTTAAGATATTTACCGATCTGACCATCAGACAACAAACGCCGCCTCATCGTCCTAAAAAATTTTATCATTCTTATAGTCTTAGTTACGGTGCCGATAAGTGCTCGACTGGAGTGATTAGAAAAAATTCTACGACCTATATTAATACTAGATTGTTTATCAACAGAGAAATAAAAATATCACTCCATCTTACCAACTCTCAAATCGATTAATAAGTAGACTAAGAGGTAATATATCTTACCTCTTTGCTGCCTTCAAATATACACCAGCCCAGCACATCTCTTGTCCTCTACCGCCCGCTATGCAGCAATCTGACAAATTGGTGTTAGCCATCGGACAATACAGGAGTATATTCACTGCATCCTAGCCCAAAAAGCACGAGACTGACAATAGATTTTATTAGATTAACAACACAAACCCGTCTGCAAATCATGTTCTGGCTTAGAAGCTCAATGCTCTGTCTGTTGCTCTCTGCTGTGTGTCTATCTGCCACAAGCCAAACCTTCTCTTGTGATGGCCGTCCAATGTTCGCAACCAATACTGGCGACACGAGAATTTATCGGGTCAGTTTTATCCCCTTTGCAGGCCCTTTTTATACGGCTTTGAGTCTTTATATAGGTGAAAACTTTAACTCCCTAGGCTTTAATCCAAAGGACAACTATATCTACGCTACGCAAGAAGGCACTAATAACATCGTACGACTGCGTTCTGATAATACTTTTGAGGTAGTTGGTTCCGTACCATTTGTGGGTCAGTTACAGGCCTTTGCCGGCGATTGTACACCCGATGGACAGTACCTATGCCATGACAATGAGTTGGATCAGATTTTGGTCTTTAGCGTCATTGGCGGATTAACATTGGAAGATCGTATCGACCTCTACTGGGATCCCAGTTCGGTAAATAGTGGGCCGTTCACCACCCGAGTAGATGACTTTGCCATAGACCCCAATGATCCAACCACTGCCTATGCTTTTCAGGCGAAGGGTAATTTCGATCCGGAGCTACAACCCCTGGCTACGGGTGGGCACTTACTCCAAATTGACCTGGGTCCAAATTCTTCGACCAAAGGAATGGTGACCCCCCTGGGCTTGATTCAATCTCCATCCGAACTCTTTCGCCTGGGTAGCCTGGCCTTTAATGATTTTGGCACCTTGTATGGCTACGGAGCACAAGACGATGCTGTAGGTACAGAAGAAAATCGCCTTTTTACCGTCAACTCGCAAATCCTCACGGCCAATGCCCAGGGAACAGGTGGCCCTGCTGCCCCAGCTACTGACGGCTGTTCTTGCCCCTACACGCTCAATATTGACTATACGGTTGATCCATTGGTAGCCACCTGTACAGGCTCTGAGGTGGTCTACAATCTGCGCATTAATAATCGTTCTTTCGAGACAATTTCAGGAGCAATACTGACCGACACTATTGCAGAGGGAATGGTCATAGAAGCAATTAACGGAAACATAAACGGGAATATTGATCCCACTACGGGCGTCGGCACCCGGTTCTTGACCATTAATGATGTACAAATCCCTCCTAGAGGTAACGCACAGATGACGATCCGAGCAAGGATTGATGATGTACCAGTCGGTAACGTCATCAGTCAGGTCTACATGCGCAACTTACCAATACTCTTTGGTGACGTACAAGTATCCGATGACCCCAATACATCCAACACCCCCGACCCGGCCATTTTCGCGGCCGATGCACAGTTTCTGGATGACGTAACCGTCGACATCACTTCACCCACGGATTGCCTGGCCGATAATGATGGAGAAGTTGTATTAACGTCCCCCTTCTTTCTACCTGGTCAGGAATACGAGATTGGTCTTTTGGATGAGGGGTGGAATCCGTTCAATCGAGAGATTGTTGTAGATGGTAACAACACCTTTGTTATAGACAGCCTACCCTCCGGCGAATACCGGCTGGACCTTGTACGGCCATTGGATGTGAGATGTAGCTATGAATGGAAAAATGAGACCATTCTCATAGAACCACCAAATGAACAACTCCAAGCTAGTATCAGCAATAACGGCCCTGTGTGTGCAGGAAATGCGCTAGAAATTAGCGCCAACCTCGAGCCGGGAGGAACAGCGCTCTGGACTACCCCTGTGGTGATTATTGGAGGGCTAGGTCTAGTCATTGACTCAACTACTGCCGACATGAGTGGTACCTACGAAATGGTGGCCACTTATGGTGCATGTGAGCAGATCAGAGAAATGGAGGTGGTCGTAACACCACCCATTGATGCCGAAATAGCTGGCGATCTAGAATACTGTGAGCGGGATAACCTCCGGCTAAAGGTTACGGGCAATGGAGATCTAATTGCTTTCGATTGGGTGGGACCGGACAACTTCACAAGCAAAAATCGACAGATGGGCATTGAGTCCGCTAAGCCTGTGCACGCTGGTCGGTATGAAGTGGTTGTTGATAATGGTGCCTGTATCGATACTGCTGAGGCTACCGTAACGATTCTGCCTTCACCAACGATATCCTTACCAAGAATAATTGAGACGGACTTCTGTGGTGGCGTACAGCTCAAACCCGAAATATTGGGCGATAATAACGTCACTTACAATTGGACGCCTAACGAGGGCCTTAGTTGCTACGATTGCCCCTCCCCTGAAGTACAGGTTCCTTTCCAACCCCGCTATAGCTTATCCGTCATCAATGACTTTATGTGCACCGACAGTGTAGATGTAAGCCTTGATCTGGCGCTAGACAATTTGGTGTACACTCCTAATGTATTCAGCCCAAACCGGGATGGTGTCAATGATTTCTTCCAACTCTTCCCTGGCAGTGGGGTGGCCAAGATCAAGCGCCTGGAAATCGTGGATCGTTGGGGAGCTATTCTCTATTCGCGTGATGACATTGACTCCAATGTGCCACAAGAATTCTGGGACGGAAGTTTCAACGGCAAAACCAGCCCTCCAGGCGTGTACGTCTGGCAACTTGAAATTGAACTTGTCGATGGGTCAAGCCAACGCCTGACAGGTGATGTCACCCTATTGCGGTAGGATCGAAATCACCATTTCCGCTTTATGATTCTTACGCTCCCTCCTTCATCATCGACTTAAAGTTCTCGACGAACTGGATCATCTTGATGTAGTCTTTCGTTTGCGCCAAGGCAAAATTATCACTGAAAATTAGAATAGCCTCTCCGTTACTTTCCAAATGGTGAAGGCCGCTGATCTCAATGAGAACTTTTAGTTTTTCGGTCATGAACTCTTCCATGGCTGTAGCACTGTCAACCTTCACGATATAGTCGTTCGGTGGGTCATCATACAAGACATAGTCGATATCTCGATGTTCCGCAATTGGAAGCACCTTATCCAAAAAGTCCTTTTTCTCGATCGTGAATTTTGGAATTGGGAAAGGGAGTTTTAGTAGACCGAGGGTCGTTTTGTATTCATCCGGGAAGATATCGGCTCCTTCTTCAAAGGTCACGTCTATCAGCTCCATGTGCATGTCCTCATCATGATCAGAAATACAATTGAATTCTGCTTCGATGGGGCGAGTTTTGAAGAAGTAGAAAGACTGGAAATACTCCAGGTCCTCAACGGGCTCTACTTGGAAATCCCAACCATAACTCTCTGCCAATTCTTTGAGCTTATTCTGTCGGCGGTTCAATGGCTCAACAGCGTCAATTCTAATCTTCGTCGCCAATTTGTGATTGGTGGATGAGATGTGCTTATCGAGGCCGGTAATTTCTACACTACCGCCACTACTTTGGTGGATCTTTTGATAGTCGTATAAATCTTCGAGTACGGTCGTACCTACCAGACGTGTCTCCGATAGATCGATAGTAGCATTGGCACCAGCAGGTATCTGGGCAACTAAATTATTGATCTTGAGAATACCCAGGAAATTGGCAACGCCACGGATCTTCAGTTCATAGCTTCCATCCGGTTTCATGACCAAGTTGGAACCCGAATCAAAAATCATCTTGAAGAAACGCGGGATAGACAGGCCTGTCAGTAACAAATGACTGACTAGCGCTAATAGCAAACCACCAAACAAGCCAATCAAGAGATTGGTATAGAGCGTCAATACCATCGTCCCTACAAAGAAGATCAATTGCTCAATACCATGGCTATATATCTGCTTGAACACTGCTGGTGATGCCAGTTTAAAACCGGTGTACACCAGAAGAATAGCAAATGCGCACAGTGGAACCTGCTGCATAATCGGGCTTAGCACTACAATGAAAAGCAACAATAACAGCCCCTGATACATATTGGACCACTTCGTCTTAGCTCCGTTGTGGACATTTACCGTGCTGCGAATAATCACAGCGATAATCGGCAGGCCACCAATCAGGCCAGCAACCATAGTACTCAACCCAATACCAGTGAGGTCCTTGTTCAGGTCGGTTTTCCGCTTGTATGGATCAATCTTGTCGATCGCCTTGGCGATGGCCAAAGATTCAATACTTGTAATCATCAAAATGGACATTACCGTGGTCCAAAATTCGATAGTATCAATCTTACTGAAGTTAGGGTGCATGATGGAATCCATCACATTATCCGGAATATCCAGTAAAAGACTCGGACCGACAGAGTAGGCGCTACCAAAGAAGGGGATCAAGTGCTCCTCGAAAAAATCGAACCCGTAAGCAAATGGAATCGAAAGTGCAATCACCCACATAGGAGTTGGTAGCACGTGAAAGAACCGATAACTGATCTTTGAATGGAATAACAATAGGAGTAAGCCCATCAAAGAGATCAATACAACAAAGGGATTTGCCTCCGCAATATGCACGACTGCATCAACCAAGTTTTGAATGATACTAGGGCTATCAGAGTGGGTGCCCAGTGCCACATGAATCTGCTTGGCGAAGATGATAATACCGATGGCGGCCAAAAGGCCGTGAATCACTGAGGAGTGGAAGATATCAGCTAAACGCCCCAGTCGCAACAAACCCAAAACTACCTGAATCGCACCAGAAACAACCACCGCTGCCAGTACATAATTGAAGGCTTGTCCGGAGCCATCATCCATGAGCGCAATGCCCAATAAGATGACGGCAATTACACCCTTAGCTGGGCCATTTACGGAAATATGCCCGCCCCGATACAGAGTCGTAACGACACCACCTACTACGGCTGAAATAATACCTGCCATCGCAGGGGCACCCGCAGCAAGCGCAATTCCTAAAGAAAGTGGGAGTGCAATAAGCGCAACACTTACCGCAGCGATGAGATCGCTTTGCCAGTTTTCAATGAGTCCTTGAAAACCTCTTTTTGGTGTAATTTCCATCTACTTATAGCCTCAGTCTAGATAATGTGGTGTTCAATCCAGCTGAGAAAATAGTAAAACTTACGGATTGTATAGGAGTACTTACGGGCGACGCCCCGCTTTATTGGAATAATTCATAGTAATCAAGTAGAAAAAGTCTTGATTACGTGGGCCTCAAGCCTTAGTCAAAGCACTTTCCCCAAATCAGGTCGGGGGTAATTGACACTCAAGTAGAGCCTCATTTTGTTTGAATAACGATCAGGCCGTTTTTACCTCCTTCCGAGCCAAACAGCACTGTACTCATCGGCTTGTCATAGATAATAATCTCTTCAATTTGCCGAGCTTTCAAAGCCATGATCTTATCTCTTCCCTCTGCCGGCGAATAGAACTCCTGATTGATGGAAATCATTTTACATGAATTACAGCGCCATTCAAGCGCTTGTATTTCCTTATTAGCACTTAGTTCCATTTGCGCCTTTTGTAGCAAGCTCTTTCTTTCCGCTTTTGATTGTGGGTTATCGCTTCTAACGATGAGAAGAAGGTCACAGACTTCATTAGGAAACATCTCGTCGCTAAGCAGGATATAATCAATTGACCGGAATGGTTGAGGTTCGGTGAAATCCTGATTTTGTAAAAAGTCTAGTGCTTCACCATCAAGCAAGTAATAATCGCAGACATCAATGGTATCTGTATCAATATCGAAAGTCGTTTCTAGAGCACTCAAGTAGTATGCTCTTATGCTAGACTGCTCTTGCCCATAGGAATGTACCGCGAACAAATTGATCATTAACGCAGTCAGAAAAGCGACTCGGTAAAGCTTAATCAAGGTTCGTGTTGTCATTCCTTTCTTAATTACTCCGACAAAACAGTTGTGTCCAACCATCGATCAAAAACCGATTGCTGCTTGGTACTCAATACAACGCTGAATGCGTACAGCGCTAACAGTAAGAGGCCAACGATAGTAAAGATCCGAACATTGGGGTCATCAGCGAAATAAATAGGCTCTGGCCAGATCACGCCAAGATGTGCCACCTCCCAGGGTAGCAATTTGAGAAAGGTCCGCTGAAAGGACCTTTGGAGATCAAGTCGCTGGTCTTCGTCATCAACTACAGAGAGCTTCATCAAGCGCTTCCCAATTGTGCCACTAGACTTATCACTATCAAAGTAAGTGAAGTATGCCCATACCGGCACCGAGATCGTCAGGAGAACATAAAGCTGCACATTGAGGCTGGTTTGGAACCATTCCTCATTGATGCCCAGCAGTGGGTGCAAGTTGCTTAAGATTGCCCACTGGAGTACCAGCATGATGATGCCATAACAAAGTAGACAGTCAATAGAATAGGCGATAGCTCTGCGCAAGAAGTATTTCATCTGTTAAAGTATCTCATTAGTGGGAAACCACAATTTTTTCAAGTTGCCGCTTTCCGTTTTCGTGGATAATTTCAAGAAGAAGCATCCCAGCGGGTAGTGTGGAGACATCTAGTCGTAGTATTTCACTATCCATACCTTCCTTGTCTCTCCTTAGTACTCTTCCCAACTGATCTACGATCCGTATTTCTTCTATTGCTAAGCCTCCTGTATTTCGCAGATGAAGTACGCTTTGCACTGGGTTAGGATAAACCTGAATCTGCTCCACCTCCTCTAAATCCCGGGTACTTACCAAGCCATCGCAAGGATTACAGTTGCCATCAACCAACATCGATTCTCCGTCTACCGAAAAGCAGGTGAGGTAAGTTAGGAAACTATCATAGGAACCAAAGAGTCCATAACTGCTACCAATGCCTTCCGTGAGGCCTCCTGTTTCGAAGGGGTAGGCAAAAGCAGTAGAACTTCGGATCTCATACCGACGGTGCTCTTCTAGTGGTTGCAATTCTTCATCGATGATCGTGAAATGATTACTGGTAAAAAAGCTCGTATCCCCGTTGGAAACGGTGAAGAACTCCAGATCGCTATAGTGTGTGGTATCTCCTACTGAGATATCGAAATCATAAAGCAGGTATTCTTCGCCAGCATCGAATCTATTCACCGTGCCTTGCAGCAAGCGCCATGCAGGTTCCTGATCGAAGCGCAAGAAATAAACTTTACGGTCTTCCTCTCGCAGCCCTCCCAGTACAAATTCATTGGTATTGAGGGAAAGATTAGGTTGCAGCTCTCCATTAGGATCAGGCCATAATTCGCATAGATTTCGGACCGCCACTTTTCGATACACTTCATTAGCGACAAGCGTATCATCTAAGGTATAAACCTCCCAAAAGGCGTGGCCATCACCACTGCCTAATACCGGGTTAATGCCTTCCATCGTCCACTTTGCATTGTCTAAGTAGAAAGGGGTGTACTCCTGCCCACTCAATGAGTAGCAGAAAAAAAGGACAAAAGCGACGGATAAGTAGGAAAGTGAAGTTTTCATCGGGAGCGGTTTTCTAATGACGTGTACCCATCAAGATACTCAACTTCTGATGAACAAGCTAGTCTTAACTTGCTCCAATTGACTATATTTAAGCCTCGAAGATGCCTCTTTAATGAGACGCGAAAAAAGCAAACAGATAGCCAAAATCTAAGAGTCTGAAAACAAGTCTCTTATTGCCTCTCCCCTATTATACCGAATTGATACTCTCCGAGTGTAAAGCACGGAGCGTGATTTTACGCAACAAAACTTTCCTGACAGCATTTAATGCTTGCAGTATTCTAGAGCGGTTTGAATTTTTATTATGACTAATAAGCAACTGAACGCAGAGATAAAGGCAAAATTGGCGAACTGGAGATCGATAATAGCGCAGTATCAAGTGCCTAACCACAAGAAAGCGGTCATCCAGATCATCAATACCTTTTTACCGTTTATCGCCCTTTGGGTGTTGATCTACTTCACGGTTAAGTATTCCATTTTACTGAGCATTCCACTATTCATCATCAATGCCTTCTTCCTAGTGCGGATATTTATCATCCAGCACGATTGTGGGCATCAGTCCTTCTTCAAATCAAAGCGGCTGAATAACATAGTGGGTATCATCTGCTCGGTATTCAGTGTCATTCCCTATAAGTACTGGAAGAAAGTACACAACTTCCACCATGGACATAACGGGCAACTCGAACTCGACACGAGGTCTATTGGCGATATTCCAACGATGACACTAAACGAGTACATCAACGCTAGCTGGGTGAGAAAATTGAAGTACCGCATCTTCCGGATTCCGATCATCACTTTTGTTGCTTCGCCCATCTACTACTTCCTGGTGCCTTGTCGTTACCCTACGACAGACTTCGACAAGTGGGGCAAGTACATGAAGATGGTCCTCAAGGATAACTTCTGGATCGCCTTGTCTTACATCGTAGTAGGGACGCTAGTAGGTTGGCCAATGTTTCTACTGATCCAGCTTACACTTGTGACCCTTTTCGGTATTGTCGCTTTTTGGTTCTTCTATGTACAGCACCAACATGAGTTTTCTTACAAGCATTGGAAAGACAATTGGGACTACCTACTCTCCGCCATTCGCGGTAGTAGCTATTACAAGCTTCCTCGGATGTTTCACTGGCTCACCGGTAACATTGGCTACCATCATATTCATCACTTGAGTAGTATTATTCCCAACTACAATCTGCCTAAGTGCTTCAAAGAGCAACCTCTCCTAAACAAATATGTGAACGAAGTCAATTTTTGGGAAAGCCTAAAAATGCTCAGATACAAACTCTGGGATGAGGATCAGGAGAAGATGATCAGCTTCACGGAGTATAGAAAAATTAAGCGTCTGCGGATGAGTGCTTAATGCCCTTCGGCGAAACGGCACAAACAGAATCGGCCAACGAATTCATTTTCGTTGGCCGATTGTCATTTAGGGTCAAACCCTATCAAAAGGCAAAAACTTAATCGGTCTTCAATACTTTCGCCATGCTGAATTGCCCATTATCAAAGAACACTTTCAGGTAGTAGATGCCCTGAGGCAAAGCGGTAATATCAAGTTCATCAAATTGCCCATCAGGAGGTAACACAGGCATACGCTGCCCTATCGAATTGTACAAGCTTATTTGCTCAACATTGAGGCTGGAAGCCTGCACATCAATGCGCAGCATTCCATTAGTGGGATTTGGGTACACGTTCACGCCTTCCTTTATCAGCAGATCATCGACATCCACCACAAAGCAAGAGGGGGTATCCAGGCCGTAAAAGATCTCACCCTGATTATACGCACAAAGTAGCCAAACCTCCCAGTCGGTAGTACAAATGGGGCCAGCGGAAAACAGCGGCCCTACTTCAATATTACCCACTCCTTCTATCCATTGAGTGGTGAGTTGACCTCCCGAAAAAATATCAGGATAACTCAGGGTAATTGTTTTACGACTCACCCCATCTGGATACAGGACTTGCTCGATATCTGTCACTACTACAGGACATCCTTCGAAACTAAGCCATTCGATCGTTTCACCGAGTGATACCGAGAAATCAAATACCAGTTGTTCATCATCTCCATAGATGCTTTGGGTGTAAACGCGCTGCTGGTCATCCTCTCGGATGAAGTGCTCGCCGCGGACCCACTCTACATTGAGGGAGTCGTAGGAGTAGTACACCTTTTTGTAGGTTAGGTTATTGAGGAGTGTATCTCCTTCAAATTTGATCGTGAAGGAATGGGTTGGGCCCCATCCACTAAAAATCATATTCCAACGGAGGTCCTCATTGAGGATTGAAACTTGAGCAAAAATGGAACTAGTGGATAGCAGAAAAAGCGCAAGTGCGCAGAGCGTAAAAGTTTTTTTCATGGTGGTTTAATTTATACCGCTAACGAAGTGGTTTGGGCTTTGCCAAACCGCTTCTTGCGAGTATATACTCGAAGCGAATAAGGTTTGGATTCCCAAACCAATTCGGCTTCGGTATAAATTGAGAGTACGTATTGTCTCTATTAATTTAAACCATTAGCAAAAAGGTAACCGAGCAACTCTAGGGTTTCGCAATCCTTCTTGCAAAACAATACAGCTCTCATATTTGCTGATCAATACAGGAAAGGAGTATTGTCCATATCCGTCAGAGCTACCGCTAATCTGTTTTCTTTTGCTGTAATATTTGATAATCCTGCAACACAATCCGTACGCTGGAAATCAACAATTCCGGATCGTCCCAGTGCACGAAATGCCCGGCATCTCCGCTGTAGAAAAGCATGCCTTTATCAACGGATTGGATAACGTCCGTCCACCGGCTTACCCGATGCTTCAGCTTAGAGCGGAAGAGCAGCTCTTCATCGTATTCCTTAGAACGCCGCGCCATCGGTTTATCGTAGCGGCCACCAGTAAGAATGTGAACGGGAATATTGGGTAGTGCCTTGCTATTGATTTCATCAAAGTCGTCAACGCGTAATTGTTCCAAGACCTGCCCTTCGCGTTGGATGGCTCCGGGAGCATCTTGTCGGCCGGTCTTGCGGATATCAATAAAGGCTTGAATGAGGCTGTCCACTTTGGCCTCCTCCCAATTGAGCACATCGTAATAGGGGCGTTGATTTTCCTGGGTTTCGGTAAAATCTCCGGGATCAACGATGACCAAGCCCGCCAATAAGTCAGGATAATAATTGGCAAAGCCTCGCACATAGACGCCCCCTAGGGAATGCCCCACCAATACATAGGGCGGATCAACCTCCAGCTGATCCAGCATTCGGACCAAGCGATCCGCAACGTTCTTGATGGTGGGCATCTCTTCTACCGGCTCAGATTTCCCAATCCCCGGGCGATCATAGGTCACAAGTGGTGCCATAGCGGCCACTCCATCCAGCACCCGATCCCAGTTGCCCATTGGTGTACCCGCACCGCTTTCAAAAACAATCACGGGCTGCCCTTCAGCTCGATTTTCAAGTCCGACAGTATTGATCCAAATCTTGGTTTCGTCGACAGTAATGAAGCGCTGCTGCGCTTGAACACTGAAAAAGAACAGCAACGCAGGTAGGAGGAGAACGTATTTCATAAAGAACCCTTTTGGTAAAGACTACTACTTTAATAGTTTGACGGTAATTGATGAAACAGTTATCTCTTGAGGCTTGTCCTTTTGCACACGCCAAGTCCA